>JAAUYH010038535.1_pt1 | contig 85895 bp, 88 predicted proteins | sample 7278061 | NCBI WGS metagenome assembly JAAUYH01 (sample SAMN14350203, study PRJNA611818) | marine sediment metagenome | isolation source: surface marine sediment (0.6m) | place: French Polynesia: Moorea | collected 2018-08 | reverse complement strand
AACGCATAATGTGGGCAATGCCAATTAAAGCTAGAACCTTGATAGGAAGATAGTTTTGGGCAGTGCATCGGCCTACAAATATTTTATCTTTAATTATGCCTACCTACTTAGAAGAAGCTCATTAACCGTTCACTATTACCTAAATCATGGAGTAAACGCTTGAAGGTACGATTATTCATGCGATCATATCTGTTCTTCTCGTACCTTACGAGTAATACCATCGTAGAAGTAACGGGTCACATTACCAAAGTCATTGATCATGTTAACGGTTAATGCACCCAAGGAGAAGGCACGACGTTCAATCGTTTCCCCAGTGACTGGCCCTTGTGCATCAGCCATTGCTACTTGTCCTCCCGTGAGTTAGAGTATAGGCTAAATAAGCCATGCGCTTCACCTCCCGTCGGCCACGGGCAACAGAATCTAAAATTAAGCCACAAGTAAAGCTTAAAAAAGCTAACAACATAATCGAAGCGGCTAAAATGGCTGTGGGAAATCGGGGAACTAATCCTATCTTTAAATAAGTCAGAAAGATTGGCAGACCAAAAATAATAGAAACCAGTGCTAAACCAACAGAAATAATCCCAAAAAAGAGGAAAGGTCGCACTTCTTTGAATAGTAACACTGCCGTTCCCAGAACTCGCCAACCATCGGTGAAGGTTTTTAATTTACTTTCTGAACCGGGCGGACGAGAACCATAAAGGGTATACTCTTCAGCGAAGGGTATTTTGAGTTCTAGGGTATGTACCGTTAATTCTGTTTCAATTTCAAAACCACTCGAAAGCGCGGGAAAAGACTTCACAAACCGACGGGAAAAGACGCGATACCCTGACAGCATATCTTTAAGTTGTGCGCCAAATAAAAACTTGACCACTCCGGTTAAAAAAAGATTACCACTACGATGGCCCAAACGATACGCTTGTTTATCCTCGACTGCTGAACGACGGGCCCCCACTACCATATCTAAATTTTCCTTGACCAATTTATCAATGAGGTGAGGAATGGCATCCACTTCGTAGGTATTATCCCCATCCACTAAAATATAGATATCCGCGTCAATATCTGCAAACATTCGTCGCACCACATTACCCTTTCCCGGTAGGGGTTCGTAGCGAACAATTGCACCAGCAGACTTGGCCTGGTCTGCTGTGTCATCCGTTGAGCGGTTATCATAAACGTAAATATCGGCCTGGGGTAATTTCTCTTGAAACTGCTGAACCACTTGGGTAATGGTTAAGCTTTCATTGCGACAGGGAACTAACACCGCTAAACGATAATGAGTAAGATTCATCGTTGAAGATAAGGATTGATGGTCTAACATTTTATATAAAAATATTTTATGTTTATTGTGACTTTTGTTCGGGTTGGAAGTTCCGTTTTAGGGTTTTGACTAACTGTACTTCATTAGGACGCATCTTAGCCCATTTTTCCCGCTCAGTGCGAATGTTAGCTAAATGTTTCTCAATATTTTTTGGAGTCATTAAAACCCCGAAATCTTGAGGGACTTGTTCAACATTATGGGATAAAATTCGGTTTAACACCAATTCACCAATCTTAGGGGTATAGTGAGAGTTATCAACATAGTTATTCATGACATCTTTGATGGGTTCAGTTGTGATGGAATTATAGCCCGAAAAATCCCAAACGGGAGTTAGTTGTACCATTTTTCGTTTCCATTGCTCAAAACTATCCCATCTATCTGTGACTTTTAATGCCTCCCATTGGGTGGCATGGGAAGGGGAAATAAAGACAATTAATTCGATGTTATGTTGACGACAAAATTCGACAATTTTCTTAAACGCATTGAATCGATCTTCAGATAATTTATATTGAACATGATACCCAAAATACTGCTCAATGATATTTCTAAATCTCCATGCTGTTTTTCCATCTTTGGGAAAACGATGGGGAAAAAAACCGTTATCTCCATAGGTTAAATCTGGGGCTTTTTTATCAGGACGATTCCAATTTTCTATTAAAGTGTTCCTAGTAGCCATTAAAGCATCTTGAGACAAGAGAGTATTGAATAAATCCTTGAGGGTGATATGGCGTTTTTTTAGTCGTTTTTCTATAAAAGCATCTTGCCGTTTATCAAACTCATTAAACATATAATGATCGATTCCTAGAATGACTTGTTTTAACTGAGGTTGATTGACATAACTATGTTCTAAATAACGCAAGAGTTCATAAATATTAGAACCATCTATCCCTAAATTATAAACAGTTTCATCATCAGAAAAAACGGGATGATTTGGGTTTAAGCCTTGTTTCATTCGGGAAGAACCCAGTAAGATAACATTGGGTTTTAGGTTAATGATATCTATGGTTTTATATAGGCGACCGTGATCTAATTTTTCTGGTTTAGTTAAGGGAGAGTTAAAGGGTTGATTATGTCGGAAAATATCATAAGGATCGACGACAAAATTAGCTAAACTAATTCCAGAGATACTTAGTATTACAGTGCTTAAAAACAAGTAGTTAAAATAAGCAGTCTTCTGCAAAACCTTCACAGATTTTGACTGTTTTTTGCTGTGTGTTTTTTCTAAAGTCAAATTAGGCATAATTTTAAGTATGATTGATATAGTTAGAATTGGAAATAAAGAAATTCAGAAACACGATTGAGGGATAATAAACAATAGGTGGCCAGTAAACCTAATGGGAATGCCCAAAAAGGATAAAATTTTACTTTTTCAACAATTTCTTGACTATTAGGTAATTTTAAGACTCCTATCATCAACAGGAATAAAATCACAAAACTTAAGGCTTTACTATCATTAAAACTAGGTAGGTAGGTGAATTTATTCCAGGAATTAAGTTCTAATCCAAAATTAGTTAAAAAACCTAACTTACCTTGAACTTCTCCAGGAATAATAATCCCTTTCATGCCTATCATAGCTTGCACCATTTCTGTTGCATCTGATAAACTCTGAGCGCGAAACATAACCCAACTAAAAATAACAGCTAATAATGTTATCATCCAACCTAACCATTGAGGAAGGGAAATATTTAATTTTCGCCAACCATGATTAATGGATAAATATAAACCATGTAATCCGCCCCAAATGACAAAAGTCCATCCGGCACCATGCCATAATCCTCCTAATAACATTGTTATGATTAGGTTAGCATATCTACGAATTTCACCGCGACGACTCCCCCCCAATGGAATGTATAGATAGTCTCTTAAAAAGTTTGATAATGTGATGTGCCAACGTCTCCAAAAATCACTGATAGATGTGGCTTTATAAGGGGAATTAAAGTTAATGGGTAGGACAATATTAAACATATAGCCTAGTCCAATGGCCATATCAGAATACCCTGAAAAATCAAAGTATAATTGTAAGGTATAACTAATGGCACCGACCCAAGCTTCAAGAAATGTTAAGGAACTGGTATGATTAAATATGGTGGCTACCCAAGGGGATAAAGTGTCAGCAATAATCACTTTTTTAGAAAGTCCAATGGTAAAAAAAATCAACCCTAATGCAAGATTTTTAGGAGAGAAAATTTTGTTTTTTAAAGAACGTAGTTGAGGAATCAGTTCATCATGGCGAAGAATCGGCCCTGCAATTAATTGGGGAAAGAAAAGAATAAATAAACCATAGGTTGGTAAGTTATAATTTTCTTTTTTTAATTCTCCTCTATAAGCATCCACCAAATAAGCAATTTGCGTAAACGTATAAAAGGAAATTCCTAGGGGTAAAATCAAGTTTTCTATTTGATAATTACTCGAAAATAAAGAATTAATAGAGTTTAGAAAAAAGTTAGCATATTTATAATAAACAATCACACCTAAATTCAAAATGGTTCCTACAATTAAGAAAAATTTGGCACGGTTACTCGATTGTTTTGAGTGGGCAATTTCTGTTCCTATAATGTAGTTAATTACCAGAGATAAAATAATCAAAAAAATGTATTCAATGGTTTGTCCTTGCCCGGCGGGGGAAAAAATATTCCAGTAAGAATAGAAAAATAGGGAACTTATTAATAGCCAAATCGTCACCCCTTGTGTTAAACGAAGCTGACTTAACCCCCAAAAACCCAATAAAGTCAGGGGTAAGAACCCTAAAATAAAAATTGTCGAATTAAATAACATTTTAATAACGTACTTTAAAGATAGTCTCAATTAACTCAAGACTTTATCATAAAAATCTCTATTAGGTAAGATTACTCTAAACATCAAGGAGATAAACCCTGTTTAGTCCGCAAAATACTACGGTTTTCCCCTGTCAATTTTCTGTTGATAGACCGAGAACTTATCTACTATCCAACCAAACCGCGATCGCTGTATCGCTTTTGCTCTAACGGTTCCTTATTCCAAAATTTAAGTTATTTTCGTTTATTTCGTTCGTTTTACTTTCAATTAATACTGAAGACTTTAGCTAATCAAAGATTAATTGCAACTGCTAAAGTTTTGAATTGGATAAAAAAAAATCACATCACAAAATTAATTCAATCTCAATCGTCAAAATATAACAGTGAAGTACCCCAACTAAACTCCGTTATAGTTGGGGCTTCCAACTCAACAAAGACTTAGGACGGTTTTATTCGCCTTTGAGGTTTCCCATCTCATTGGCCGTCGCCTCCACAAGACAAGTCTTATTTTGGTCTTACACAGCCTCCACAGGCAGACTCTCGCCTTCCGCAAGAGTTATTACTTTTAGTCGAGATTGCACTTTGGACTTATGCTCTTGCTGCCTACTTTATATTCTTGTGCAATCTTTTCCCTGAACTCCGCTAGTACATACTTTATACGCAATGCGTGGCCTTTTAGTCGGTCAGGTGGGTCGCAACCACTAGCCATCATAGCACAAGATCACTGAGAGTGGAGGCTACGCCGTTTATTTATTGGTTGGCATTCATAACCACCATTATCTAGTTTGTTTTTAGCTGTAGAGATTTTAGGTGGGGACTTCTGCCAACATTCTGTTAAAACGCAATTAAACTCGTAACATACAAAGAAAGCATCGACACAATTACACTAATCCACATTACTTCTCTATCTTGAGCGTCTTTCACTATCTTAACTCCAGTAATCATACTAGACTGTACAGTTTGATTATAACTTAAACTTCAAGTAGTTGACTTTGTTGTAAAGCTTCTGTACTTTAGGCTGGCAGATTGTGTCAGAAATCCAGGTGAAAATGCTATAATGATAAAACCAATACGTTAATGAAAAAGCCGTGTTAGCCCTACTCAGTCGGTATATCGTTCGGCTAGTTGTTCTGATATTACTCATCCTAGGAACCACTTTTAATTCAACGATTGTTTTAGCACAAGAAAACTCAGCACAACCGGCCAAATCTTCCGAGACAACAGAAACCGTTGTCCCATCCCACAAAACAGAGTCTAAGAACACTCCCAAAACGGAAAAAGACTCTTCGACTAAAACCACCAAACAAAAGTCAAAAGTCACTTACCCGACACCTCCCCATCGTTACAATAGGAAAGCGATCGAAAAATTTGATGAGGAACTTTATGGTAATTAAACAAAACGTCAAGTCAAGAGTTAGTGTCTTGATTCGATCCCTTGAAGTTGGGGAATATAGCATCAGACCTTAAGAAATACTATTTCTAGCATAGGTCTGGTTTTTTCTTAATACTAACAAAAAAGAAGGAGAAAATGGCTCATATTATACTTGTAGGGGATTCAATTTTCGATAATGCTGCTTATGTTGGAGAAAATAATCCTGATGTTATTACCCAGTTAAAAAATCACCTTCCGCAGACTTGGAAAGCGACCCTCAAGGCCGTTGATGGTCATAAAGTCCAAGATATTTATAGTCAACTCAAGATCCTACCAAAAGATTCAACGCACCTCGTTCTGAGTGTGGGTGGAAATGATGCCTTAAGTTGTTCTCATATTGTCAATGAAAAGGTAAATTCTTCGACACAAGTCTTTTCCCAACTTGCTAACTTACGTGAGGAATTTGAGGAAAAATATCAAGAGTTATTAAAATCAATGTTAAGGTTTCATCTTCCCATAACTATCTGCACTATTTACCATCCCAATTATTCAGATAAAATGTTACAGCGACTGGCTATGACGGGCTTAACTATCTTTAATGATGTCATTATTCGTCAAGCATTTCAATTAGGTCTTCCTCTCATTGATTTAAGATTGGTTTTTAATGAATCTCAAGACTATGCCAACCCCATTGAACCCTCGGTCAAAGGTGGTCAAAAAATTGTCAATGCCATTTTAAATGTTATTAAAGAACATAATTTTAATCAAGAATATACCCAGGTTTTTTATTGATATCAATGCTCCCCTGTGATAAGGGGAGCATCTTTAAGGATAATTTAGATAGGACGCATCTCTTCGATGGGTTTAGCCGGATCGCCTGTAATGGGGTCGTCTCCTCCTTCTCCTACTTCAAATTGAGTCATCATGGAATGATCTTCATGGACTAAATTATGACAGTGCATCATAAATTTTCCTTTGATAAATTCTCCAAACTCTGACTCATCCCGTCGTCCGAAACGGCCAACCACCCGAACGGTTTCAAATTCTCCCAGATGGAACACATCTTTCCAACCCCGTTCATAGGGACGAGGTGGCAGACCATTTCTCCACAGCATTTGCATATCAATCAAATGAATGTGTATGGGATGAACCCAACCGCTACCCGGGTTCACTAAGTCCCAAACTTCCACATCACCCGGTTGAGGGTTAGCATCTACTCGCTCTTTACTCCAAGTCTTATTATTAATCTTCCACTGTCCATTGTTGCGTTCAAAGCGGAACTTGCGATAAGTAACATTGGCGGGAATATCAATGGGTTGTACCGGTCGTAAAACGGAGGGAAGTTCTGGGTCATCTGAGGCATTTTTAACCACATCAAAGCGCATTAACGTATGCGATCGCGTATCAACGTCAATGGTTCCTGTAAAACCGATATTTCTCAGATAAACTTGTGAACCGAGGGGATACTCAGAAAAATCGATAATAATCTCGTAACGTTCTGCCATGGCCACTCGTAACGGTTGAAAAGGAGCCTTTAGAAAGACAGGAGAACCCAATAAACCGCCATCACTTCCGATAACGATTATTTCATCTCCTAAACTTTGAGCTTCTTGGTAACGACTTAAAACCAGATGATAGTTACGAGAGGCCGAAGCATTGAGGATGCGAAAACGATACTTTCTTCTTTCTACTGATAAACGAGGCCAAGGAACCCCATTGACGAGCATCACATCTCCATAGATACTCTTTTGATTATTGTCATCAACAATTAAAGATCCATCCACGGCAAACTGTTTATCTTGTAAAATCAGGGGTAGATCGTATTCTCCTTTGGGTAGAGGTAAGTCTAGTTCGTATTCATCCTCCACAATATACATTCCCGCTAAACCCATATAGACGTTACGGGCCGTAAAATCAAGAGCATGGTCATGATACCAGAGGGTGGCGGCGCGATCGTTCGGATAAAAGTAGTCTTTGAAAAAATTATAGGGAATGTAGTCTTCTGCGTAACCATCGTATTGTGGCAAAGAAGCCATCCCGTGTAAATGGGTTGTGGTAAGAATTTCTTCCCCTTGAGCATCCATACCTAGTTTATTAATAAACCGAACAACGGACTCTTTTCCTCCACTGCTTTGTGTTCCTCCCCGTTGTCGAATGGTTGGTCCAGGGGTTATGCCATTGTATCCCCAGATTTCGGTAGTTAATCCGGGTAAAATTTCAACAGAGGCTTTTTCTAGGGTAATTTCGTAGTAATCTGTATCCCTATCACTTCGTACTGGGTTTAAGACAGGAGGAGTCTTAAAGGGTAATTCAAAACGAGGGATTTGGGGACTGAATTGAGCAAAAGCGGGTTTAGCTATTGTCCAAGGAAACAAGAGGGTTCCCCCACCAACTAAGGCCCATTGCAAGGCTTCTCGTCTGCTTAGTTCCATCATTTTCTTTTCTCATTGACGTTTGCTAACTAGCAGAGACAGACTCAAGGAGACAAAGAGTAACAAAAATGTGCTTAGGTTCGATTTTTGTTATGGGAATTAATACTTAAATATTTTGGCGATTGTTCCCTAAGCCTTCACTACTTTCTAGTTTACTCAGTTACCTAGGAACTTGAATAATAAGTCTTGTTGCAAAGCTATCCTTAGCTCCTGCTACAGTCGCAAAATAGAATAAACATAAACTCAGCCTAAAAATCGTCAATGCAGTGGAATTCGTCTCTGGTTCAAGAAAAAATTAGCTTTAACTTTAAAAATACCGATCTGCTTTTTCTGTCTTTAAGTGATCCTTCTTATGCCAAACAAATTAATCAGCCTGAAAGTGATAATGAACGGTTAGAATCTTTAGGAGATATTTTACTCAATCTGATTGTTATTGATTATTTATATCATCATTTTCCTTACTTAACGATTAGTAAAATGACGGCGTTACGGGATAAGTTAGTAGAAAAAGAAAAATTAACTAATCTCTGGTTTAATTTAGGATTAGGGGACAGTTATCCTTTTCTCAGTGGTAATGAAGAAAGACATCGTTTACGGGTTAAACGTAGTAATCCTTTTGAAAAATCATTCAAAGCATTAGTGGGAGCGATTCATATTGATCGCGGCTTTTCTCAAGCTTATAATTGGGTGAATAAACAGTTAATTGCTCCTTTATTAGAACGACATGAAAAAGATGAGATGGAGCGAGTTAATCCTGAGAAACAGTTAACCCTTTTAGGACAGACTTTATTAAAAGCGATTTCTTACGATTATTTATACCGTCTTTTACCTTATGTTAATCCAGGGAGATTAAATAAGTTATCTAAAAGTTTAACCTCAAAAAAACAACAAACAGAATATCTCAAAAAAATCACAACAGAAGACATGGAAATGATAATAAAGGAGCAAGATAAACTTTCCAAAAAGTCTTTTCCCTGTTTATTTGGGGCGATGTTTATTCATTTTGACAGTGAAAATTATAAAACTCGCTACCGAAATAGTCGAAAATGGTTTAAAGAAAACCATATTGATGAAGAGGAAGTTTTATACGAAGCAATTACATTATTACTCAAAGATGGTATTCCGCAAAAATGGATTATCCGTGAAATTTTAGGATACAAAAGCAAAGATTATAATCAAGGAAGAGAGCGGTTTCATGAAATCATGGATCAGAAGGGTGTCACAATGATTGATGAGGAAGAATAACAATAAGTAAACACACAAAATTAATTACATAAAAACTGTAGGGTGGGAAATGCCCACAATAATCTCTGGATAAGAGTTTTAGCTTTTTACTGGGCATTGCCCACCGCGCAATTAATTTTGTTTAAGCACTTATTTAATAAAATGTTAGCAAAAGTCCCCACTTAAGAAACTCTAAAAGAAGATCAATATTTTCGGTGGGGATGAATACAAATCAGGAAAATGTCATCATCGAAGACATAACGATTTTTCTATGGGTTTGACTCTAGATGTTGGCTTTTCACGTATTTCTTAGTTCCGTTTTGACGATGTTCTAAGAACAAATTAGATAATTCGGCTACTAATAAAGATACAATGAATCCGTCGTCAATCCAACCCAGGATAGGAATAAAATCAGGAGCAATATCAAAGGGAAGTAATAAATAAGCAACGGTTCCCAAAATAACTAACCAACGGTATTTAGGATGTTTTATTTTTTCCCGATACCAAGTGTAGAAGGATTTAAGAATGGAATCCATGAATGTTTCCGTAACGTTTTAACTACTATTATCTTCACATCTCATTATCATCATACACAAGGGTTGATTACCGATCCCTTTTAGAGACTGTTTATAAATATAATCTTAAGACGGTAAGGTGGGCAAGTCAAAGACTTATCTAAACTAACTTCACCCTTGAAAACCTTGCCCACCTTACAAAATTCGGTGTTATTATTTCTTTAGGAACAGTCTCTTATGGAGGTTTATTTTAATTAACTATATTCATAGATATAGAGATTGCTTCGGGGTATTTCTAGTGAGAATCGATGCTTCCTGTTTATATTACCCCTCGCAATGACAGGTTAAACAAACAACTTCTGAATTCTGACTTCGTTAAATTAGCCCTCGCAATGATAATTTCAGTCTCTAATAGTTTTAGATACTTAGTATAATTTTTGCCTTACCTACCCTATATATTTAATCGGTACTGGGTGATTTTCCAAATGCTTGTTTAACATTAGGTTGATAGAGGTAGTAAAGAATGAAACCAGCTATTCCTAAACTTAATAAAGATCCGATGATATTTTTACCATTTAAAAGGCTGGTAATATAGGTGAGTGCATAGATAAATTGAATCGCGATCGCAGTTGTCCAAGCCCAATTTTTCATGGCAAATAAACCATAACTCACCCCTAGAGAAATAACACTATTAACTAAGCCAATAATAGCAGTAATTACCATCACAAAACTGGTTCCAGTAAAGTCTGCTTGTCCGGCTAAAAACCCTCCTACCGTTCCGATACTACCAAACAATAAAAACAGTAAACTAGAAATAATTCCTAGTATTCCACCCAGTAAGCTAAGAATAGCTAAAATAATCACACCTTTAGGACGTTCCATTTTTAATAACTCCTTATCTATTGAGATGATACTAATCTATAATAGATTGTAACGAAAGTTTCTTCATTAAGACAACAACTTATGACAGAAGAACCCAAAAAAGATCCTCAACTATCTCAACAGCTAACGGATGCTTTAATTAAACTGATAGTTGTAGGAAGTGGGGGATCATCTCTTTATTTTTTGTTTACGGATAGTATTCCTAAAGCTTTAATTGCAGGGGTAATAGCAACCGGTGCTAGTTTATTAACTAATTTTTGGGAAGGGGTTATTGGTGTGCTTAAACCCCGTTCAAAAAGCTTAGGAGAAGCAACAGGAAAAGCCATAGACCGAAGTTTAAGCGGTTTAACCTCTCAATTTTCAAATTTCCAAGAATTGTACCTAGAATCCCTAAAAACCTATTGTTATGGGTTAGAAATTGAGGGATTTCAAGACTTACCAGGGTTAGCTTTAAAAGATGTTTTTGTTCCCCTTAATGTTCAATCAAAAGATGGAATCATACAACAAGGGTTTAAAGAAATTTGGGATTTTTTACCCAGTCAGCAAGCAGTAAAGTCTCCCCATCGACGTATTATTGTCATCGCTGATCCAGGGTTCGGAAAAACGACGTTAATGCGTCATTTAGCTTATGCTTATACCATCGGAAATTATCGAAATACAAAATATTTTATTCCTATTTTACTTCGATTTCGAGATATTTATTCTCAGATTCGTCTAACCAAACCTGAGTCAGAGTCGAATGATAATAATTTTATTGATTTAATTAGTTTAATTATTGCTCATTTAGAAAAACAACCAGAATTTAAAGACCTTAAACCTGATCAGCAATGGTTGAGAAAGAATCTGAAAGATGGTAACTGTTTAGTTATTTTTGATGGGTTAGATGAAGTACCGAAAGGACAACGAGAAACCATCAGACGCTGGACAGATAGCGTTATGAAAGAATATAAAAATACTCAATTTATTTTAACCTCTCGTCCTCATGGTTTTGAATTAAATGCGAATCAACCGAGTTATCCTATCAGTTATGATTTAAAGTTACGCATCAGAGAATTTACTAATGATCAAAAAGAAGAGTTTATTAATAAATGGTATCGTACCATTATGTGGGAAATAATCTGGAAACCACGCTATCAAAGAAGTTTAACTGATCCACCGAATCAACAACTAACTAAAAAAGTAACGAGAATTAGAAGTGATAAAGAAGCCACAGAAAATGCTGAAGATTTGTTCAAACAATTGTTTGCAAATCTTGCGTTTAATGATTTAGCCCGCAATCCTTTACTAATTACCATGATTGCTGTAACCCATCGTTCTGAAAAAACGTTACCTACCGAACGAGAAGAATTATATCGCAAAATTACTGATTTATTACTATCAACTCGACCCCATCATAAAAATACGTTATTAACTTTAAATGCTAAGAATAATAAGATTATTTTACAAGTCTTAGCTTTTTGTTTAATGGAAACAGAAGAAACAACGTTCACACCAAAACAAGGAATTGAGTGGATTGAATCCACTATCAAAGATTGTTGTTCAGAGAATCAATCGTTAACAGGTCAAAAATTTCTCACAGAAATGTTAGAAATTACAGGACTATTACAAGAAAGGGAGTTAGATACTTACGAATTTAGTCACTTAACCTTTCAAGAATATTTCGCTGCGTTACATCTCAAAGAATTGGGAAATGAAGGACAAGAAAAAGTTATTGAAAGATTAGAAGATGAAAAATGGGAAGAAGTGATTTATTTTTATTTGACTTTAACGGATGCAACCCCTATTATTACAGCTATTTTAAATAATCCGACTTCTTATACGTTGTCTCTAGCAAATAAGTGTAAATTATCAGCACGTTTAAAAGCTTCAGTTAGACAAGAACTTAATCAAATGTTGCTAGAAAGACGGGAAGAGTATGAAAATATTTCTGCTGCGATAACCTTAGAACAACGGTTTAACAATTTAACGATTATTGATGAAAAAACGGCTATTTCTAATCCTATAACTTGGAGAGAATATAAACTATTTTTAGACGCGCAAACATCGGGACAGTTTCACTCCACTGCTGAAGTGATTAATATTACTGATAACATGGTTAACCAACCCGTTACTGGTATAAAATGGGAGGATGCACGGTGGTTTTGTGGTTGGTTGGCGACGCAACAAGCTTTACAGTCATCAGAAGCGGTTTATGATCATCGTTTACCCACTGCTGATGAAACGTCCCAGTTAGTTCCCAAAGGGATAACTGAGAACTCTCAAGACACAGGAGACTGTTTAAGGGTTGTACGGGTTATTATTCCTTCTCGCTACCAAACTTTGCTCAATTACCTGTCTTCTGGACGCTGGAAGGACGCGGATGGAGAAACAGCTAAGGTTATGCTGCAAGTTGCTAACCGAGTTGAAGAACAATACTTAAGGGTTGAGGATATTGATAACTTCCCTTGTGAAGACTTACGCATCATCGACCAACTTTGGGTTAAATATAGTAATGGAAGGTTTGGCTTTTCTGTTCAAAAGAAAATCTATATGGATGAATTGGGAGGCACTAGGGACTATAATGAAAAGATATGGTACGAGTTTTGCGATCGCGTCGGATGGAGCGTTGGAGGAGATTGGGTGAATTACTCAGACCTGGTATGGGAGTATAAGCATACTACCCCCATAGCACAATTACCTATGGAATTGTGGTTGAAAGATGTGGATAGGGGGATCGTCTCTTCTCTCGCGCACAGACTTGTAAGCTGTAGCGTATCACCATCACAGCCTTTTGTCAAGTCTTGAATTTTCGTTTTTTTACGAGTTGGTTGGGTTTAATATTGTTTATCTTAAGCAAAAGTAACCTGTCATTGCGAGGGGTAATATAAACAGTGTAGTCTGCGTAGGGTGCATTAGGCTAACTATTATTGTTGAATGATAAACAAAGATTGAAATAATGCCGTAATGCACCGCAATTTAAGTTTTTTGGCGGGTTACGACGGATTGTTATATTCTTATTATAACATAAATTATAGCCGTCTAACCCACCCTACTTTAATGCTAAAAATACCCCGAAGCAATCTCTGTATTTATTGTAGATTGCTTCGGGTGGATAATGACAAAAAATTAGACTATTTTAGTAATTTGTTCCCTCGCAATGACCTCAAAATCTGTTAATTCTACGGTAAAATAAAAATGAAATATAGAAAAGCCGATAATATTTTGGCTAAAATCAAATAGTGTATACAACAATGGAAAATAAAACAATGAAAAAGAAGTATATTTATTGGCAAGATGATGATATGTGGTTAGGATATTTTGAAGAATATCCTGATTATTGGACACAAGGAGAAACTGAAGAAGAATTAAAAGAAAACTTACTTGATATTTACAATGAATTAATCAGTAATAATCTAAGCAATATTCGTAAAGTTGCGGAACTTGAGGTGTCGTGAAGCGAAGAGATTTGATCAAAAAATTAGATAAAATGGGTTGTATTTTTGTCCGTCATGGAGGTAAACATGATTGGTATCAAAACCCCAAGACAAAAATCTCTCAACCCATTCCTAGACATCGAGAAATTAAAGAACAACTCGCTAAACATATTATTAAAATGCTGAGTGATAACGTTTAGATTCTCAAGAGTTTCTTAATTGTTCAGTAACGGCTGGTTTTATTTTAGCATTTGTGTCAGGATTAAGAAAGTTATTTTTTCCGAACTTTCTTAACTTACCTGAATAAAAATATGATTTATAAATAACCTTATTATGACCACACAAGTTAAACAAAAAAATTATAGTATCCAAGAATATCTAGAACTAGAAAAGCAAGCAGATATTCGTCATGAGTTTATCAATGGGAATATTATACCAATGGCAGGAGGAACCACCAACCATAATGAAATCGTTACTAATTTATGTTTATTATTAAAACCCGTTTTACGTCAGCAAGGAGGACGGGTTTATACGGAAAATGTCCGTTTATGGATACCAGAATATAATGTGTTTACTTATCCTGATGTTATGGTGATAGCATCTACACCTATTTATTATACAGAAAGTCAGACAACTATCACCAATCCAGTCATTATTTTTGAAGTCTTATCCGAGTCTACCAGAGATTATGACCAAGGCCGAAAATTTGGCTTTTATCGGTCTATTAATAGTTTACAGGAATATGTCTTAGTTGATCCTGAAACTGTTTCTCTCATGATTTATAATCGAGGAAAAAGTAAACAATGGTCTTTAAATATTTTAAACGAGAAAACAGAGAATTTAACGCTTAATTGTCTAGACTTAGAACTATCTTTAAACAGCATTTATGAAGGGGTTATATAGTAGAGATTTATTTCTTGATTGTCATTGCGAGGGGATGAACCACTACTATAGCTTGATTTATTGTCATTATACCCCCGAAGCAATCTATCAAACACCGAACCAAAAAATAGAGATTGCTTTGGAAGCACAATCAAGTCTTAAACCTTTTCTTCAGTAAAGGTTTTGCTTCCTCGCAATGACAGTTTCTTTGCTCTTAAGTTGACGCTAATGAGCAATGCTAAACCCCTACGAAACTGACTTTTCATGAATACAATAACCAAGGAAACTTACCCACACCCCATTGAAAATATAAAATAGTTGCGATAATAAACAGTAAAACAAACCCTATCATAAAAATATAATCCGTTTGAGTTAAGATTGATTCATGTAAATAGGTTCTTTTAGAACTCCCAGAAAATGCTTTTGACTGTAAGACAACTTCTAATTTTTGAGATTTGGCCATCGCATTTAAAATTAAGGGAACAGCAATAGTTGCATAAACACTAACTTTCTTAAAAATACTCATCTTTTCTAATGCTAAACCCCGTAACCGTTGCGCCTCTAAAATCCCTTGTATTTCTTCTAATAATAAGGGAAAAAATCGCAGGGTTGATGAAAAGATAAAGACGATTTTATAAGGTATTTTCGCTTTTACCATTCCTACAACCATATCATTAATATCAGTGGTAAAAATTCCCAAAGGAATAATTAAAACCATTGTTAATGTCTTAAAAACAATATTTAATCCATAAACGATTCCTTCTTGATTCATGGTTAAACCTCCTACCCAAAACCAATCTTTAGGAACAGAAAAAATAGGGGTTAATGTCTCTGTATTTAGCAAGGTTTGCACTTGAGAAATATTAAAAAATCCCATGATAATGATAATCAAAATATAAAAAGGAATCATTACCTTAAAAACCGTGCTGAGGTATTCTAATTTTACCCCTGCAAAAACACAAGCTGCACCAACAATTAAGGTTAAAATACCGCCAGTAACCGGACTTTCCCACACAAAAGCAATGATAGTAATAACCGCCATCATTAACAGTTTTGTGCGAAAATCTAAATGAGTAAAAATAGAATTTTTATCGACAGTTTCAAATTTCATCATGATAGAAACACTTTGCTAGTTCACTAGGGGTTAATAAAGGATAAGTATCGTTAGTTAATTGACTTAAGGTTTGGGATAGTAAAACCGATTGAGGAGGGGTTAAATAAGTGGATTCTAATAAGTCTGTTTGATGGTAAGCTTCCCTGATAGGTGCATCTAATAAAACTGTCCCTTTTCCCATAATAATAACTCGTTCTGCATAGTCTGGCATTAAATATAAATGATGAGTAATAACAATAATTGTTTTACCCATTTGATGCAGTTGACGACTCACTTCTAAAATAGCACGAGAACCCTTATAATCTTGTCCGGTGGTGGGTTCATCAAAAATAATAATGTCAGGTTCCATTGCTAAAATAGCAGCAATAATAATCCTAGCGCGATCGCCTTTTGGTAAGGATAACGGATGATCTTTTTTGTGTTGTAATAACTCCATTTCTTCTAAGGTTTGGTTAACTTTTTCTTCTATAGTTTTCTTGTCATATCCCACATTGTTTAAAGCAAAAGCCACTTCTTCTTCTACTGTCATACTAAAAATTTGATTATCGGGGTTTTGTGCTACATACCCGATAGATTTAGCTAAGTCACTAACCGTTAAAATTTTTGTATCTTTATTTCTTATTTTAACCGTTCCTTGGGTGGGTTGTAATAAGTTCAAAAAGTGTTTAACTAAGGTACTTTTTCCCGCACCATTTTGACCAATTATTAAGGAATATTCTCCTTCATAAATATTGAGAGAAATCCCTTTTAATGCTTCGGTTCCATCTTCATAAGTATGGTTCAAATTATGGGTAGATAATAAAGGACTTTTATCCTCTCTATAAGGAATGGTTTTAAACTCAAACTTTGGAGAAATTCTAGCAACATTTTCTAATTGTTGTAAACTATTTATTCCTTCCTCTAAGGTAACAGGAATCTTAGAAATACTTAAACCTTTTTGTTTAAGATTATAAAAAGTTTTTGCTACTTGAGGTGATCGCAAATCATGACGTTCTAATAAATCAATTTCCGAATAAATTTCGTGAGGTTTTCCTGTTGCTATGACTTCCCCTTCAGATAGTAAAATTAAGCGATCGCTATACTCAGCCATTTCTTCGGCTGCGTGGGATACCATAACAATTGTTACCCCTAATTCTTTATTTAATTCCTTAACCGTTGAAAACACTTCCATTGTGCCGATAGGATCGAGTTGGGAAGTGGGTTCATCTAATATTAATAAACGGGGTTGTAAGGCCAAAGCAGCAGCGATCGCCAATCGTTGTTTTTGTCCGCCTGATAATTCTTGAGGGTGTTTATTTTCCGTTCCTTCTAACCTTACCGCTTCTAAAACAGGGGGAATACGGGCAATAATTTCCTCCCGATCAACGCATAAATTTTCTAAGGCAAAAGCGATCTCATTTTCTACCGATGTTGAAATTAATTGGGTTTCAGGATCTTCAAAAACTGCCCCGACATAACCAGCTAAATGACTAACAGGATGCTTTAACGTATCGAAACCAGCTACATTAACATACCCAAAAAAACGACCGCCATAAAACTGTGGTACAATCCCATTTAACGTTAAACAGAGTGTGGTTTTTCCTGCCCCTGTTGCCCCAATAATGCCCAAAAATTCCCCTTCATAAACCTGCAAAGAAATGTCTCTTAGGACTGGTTCTTTAGAGTTAGGATAATAATAAGAAACGTTATCTAAACTAGCAATAATCTTCATGATTTTTTAGTAATTAATTCTCAATCATCAGCCATCAATTTTTAATGAAGTAAAAAGACTTTATTTTTAACTCAAAAAGCTTCCCTCCTGCCTCCTGCCTCCTGCCCCCTGCCTTCTTTAATAAATCGCTGCTTGAGGTTTCATAATACCGATCGCCCGTAACCCAGAAATAACCCGAACTCCAATAAATGCTCCTACCAAAGAACGGACTAAATTTTCTAAGGGCATAATCGGAATTAAAAAGATCCACACTTCTTCAGGCCAATTAAACATGGTATAAGTAATCACACTTTGACTAATATGATAAACCCCGGCCACCGTCCAACTGCCGAAAAATAAACCCAACCACACTAACCGTAAATTTTGACTATTAATCCATCGGGCAAATAACGTTCGAGTCGGTAAAATAAATAATAATAACCCCGACCAATCAATAAAAGATCCTTTAATAATAACCGAGACAGAAACCCCATTATTCATAGCACGAGAAACATAAATATAAAAGGCAACCACAAAGAAAATGCTCATCATAAACCACCAATATTTACGCTGTTTACCAATGACCATACAACCGGCAGCAAAACTAGCCACCATCGCCCCAAAAATAGACACAGGGGGAATCCCCGCCGTATGGGGGGCTAAAAACACCCCCATGAGAGTTCCGATCCCACTCGCTAAGGAACCCCCCACCGGTCCCAAAATCCAGCCGAGAAGGGGGAAAATACCTTGACTGAGGGGAAAAATACCACCGGAACCAATGGTGATGGAAAACGGGATAAATGCCAGCACGGTAACCACCGCAGACATGACCACAATATAATCTAAGGGGGTGCCATCTAAAGAAGCGCTGCCTAAAGATTGAATCTGTCTTTGTTCGCCAGAGGGTTCTTTTGTCATCTAAACTTAACAATTGCGCGACTTTCAGATGATAACAAACAATGAACCGAGAAGTCGCTAGATAATAGGTTAAGATAAATGTTATTTGACGACCCATGATTGATTGCTATGGGTTAATAATGTTCGGAAGAACCCATCTATACAGACCATGATTATGCAGCCTCAATTAGAGAAAGCCTTTGCACAACGTCAAGCCCTCAAAATTATTAGTGGTTTGACCAATTTTGATATAAGTAACGTTTCTGCGATCGTTCAAGCAGCCCAAGCCGGCGGCGCAACCTTCGTTGATATTGCTGCTTCCCCTGACTTAGTTCGTCATGTTCGTACATTAATTGATTTACCGATTTGTGTTTCGGCGGTTGATGCGGAATTATTGGCAGAAGCAGTGAAAGCAGGGGCAGATTTAGTCGAAATTGGTAATTTTGATGCCTTTTATGCTCAAGGAAGACGGTTTGAAGCCCCTGAAGTCCTGGAATTGACCCAAAAAACCCGTGCCTTACTCCCCGATATCACCCTTTGTGTTACCGTTCCTCATATTTTGGCCTTGGATGAACAGGTAGCATTGGCCGAACGGTTAGTAGAAGCCGGGGCCAACCTGATTCAAACCGAAGGGGGAACCAGCACTCGCCCCACCCATCCAGGCACGTTAGGCTTAATTGAAAAAGCAGCCCCCACTTTAGCCGCCGCTTACAGCATTTCTCGGGCTGTGTCTGTCCCCGTCCTCTGTGCGTCTGGTTTATCTACTGTGACTGCACCCATGGCCATTACGGCGGGTGCGTCTGGGGTAGGGGTTGGTTCGGCGATTAATCAACTCAATGATCCCGTGGCCATGGTGGCTGCAGTTCGTTCTCTGGTAGAAGCCTTGCAAGCGAGTTCTGTCCAGGTTAACGTCTAGAATATGTCTAAGTTGACAGGAGGCAGGAGGTTGATTTTTGGAGGTAGCTTGTACTCCCACCAAACGCTTTTACCCTTGAAAGGGAAGGGATGAAGACAAACCCTCCTGCCTTCTGCCTCCTGCCCCCTGCCTTCAGTTACAATAACGTTGCTGCTGTTTGATCCAGTAATAACGTCGCGTCTGAATGATGTCTTAAAATGGAGGCGGGACAATGGGGAGAAATCTCGCTTCTTAGCATTTCTTGAATAATTTCTGCTTTGTTTTTTCCGGTGGCTAAACAGATAATTTTTTTCGCTGATAAAATAGTAGGAATCGTAAGGGTTAAGGCATATTTTGGAACTTGTTCAAAGGTTTGGAAATGGCCTTGATGAACTTGTATCCAACGGGTTCGTTGATCTAACTGGACAATTTTCACCCAGTGAGGATCATCAAAATTAGCCACCTCTGGTTCATTAAAGGCTAAATGTCCATTAATTCCCACCCCCAAACAACAAAGATCAATGGGGTATTGTTGGAGTAATTTTGTGTAGCGATCGCATTCTTCTATGGGTTCTAAGGCATCCCCAATTAAGTAATTAAATGAGTTAGGATTAATGCGTTTTTCTACCCTTTCGTGGAGATAAAAACGAAAACTGGCCGGGTTTTTTCCTTCAATACCTAAATACTCGTCTAAATGAAATAAATTAATTCGTGACCAATCAATTTTTTGAGAATTAATTAAAATATCCAAAAATTGTAATTGAGAGTTGCCTGTTGCTAGAACAATATTTGCTTCTTTTTGCTTTTCTAAAATAGTTTCGATATAGTCTTGAACGATTTTAGCTGCTTTAATGGATAGGTTTTCCTCATTTTCGTAGATTTCTGTTGCTAACGAATCAATGGTTAACACTTGATGGGATGTCATACTTAATTCATCCAAACTTATACTTGAGGTTCAATGTTTTTATCAGGCATATCTGGAGCCATTTTAGGTTTTTTCAGAGAATAACCTTGTCTTTCTAAATGTTCGACAAATTGATCAGTATTATTAACATTATTATCTATTTTCTTAGGGGTAGTTTTTCTTTCTTTTTTTAATTTAGCTTTTCGTCCCATTCGTTTAATTCCTTAATAGACGTATTTTCTTAATTTTACTACACTAAAGTTTTGATAGATGCTCCAATTAATATCACTTAACAGTTGACTTAACAAAGTTAAGACATCAAAAAATGTTGGTCAAACGGTCAAACTAAATCAACAAAATAAGTGTGATTGTTTCATCCCTCAATTATCAAACATATATAAATCTTTTTCCTTGCCTAAAGCAAAACCCAGAGAGGTTTTAAAATTATAGTTTGATTGACTAATAAATAGGAGGAAAGCAATCAAAGCCAAACTACTATTAAGGGTAAAAATATTGGCATAACTTAATGTATCGCCAAAGCTGCCTACCAACGGACCCCCTAAAGCGATTCCAATATCAAAACCCCCTAAACAAACAGAATAAACTCGACCTCTTTCAGAAGCAGAGGAACGATCAGAAATCAAAGCAATAATCATAGGAATTAAAGTTCCGGCACCAATACCCTCAAGAAGACCTGCCAATAATATTTGCGTGCCAGTTATTGCTTGAGTCAACAAGAGCATCGAGACAAAATAACACAAAAGACTCACACTGATCAGGGGACCGCGACCATACCGATCAGACGCTGATCCTGCAAAAAATCGAGAAGAAAAACTCCCAATTGCAGCCACTGTATAAAATAAACCAGCATTAAATTCTAAATTTGCGTCTTCCAAAAAGAGCGGCAAAAAGGTAACTAACGTACCAAATAATAAACCAATGAAAAATAAAATTGAAGCGGGAATCACTAAAGCGTGAGTGGTTAGCATTTGCTTAAAACTACGACTTTTGCCTTGGATGTGAGCACTCTTATGATGATGAGTTGAAGATTTTTCTTGAATGAAAACAATTAAAAATAAGCCCAAAAAAGCAGAACTTGCAGACGTAATAAATAGGATAGAATAGCCTAAAAATTCTTGTACAAACCCTCCCAAAGCAGGACCAATACTCATCCCAATAGGGGTTACTAAACTCATATAACCGATCAATTCCCCTCGGTTTTTTAAGGGGGATAAATCGACAACTAACGCACTATAAGCGGTGGTAAAAGCAGCAATACTAACCCCATGAAAAGCCCGAACTGCTATGAGAGGAAAAACAGACTGAATTAATAAATAACCAAAAGGAGCAAGACCCGCTACAATAACACCAATATATAGCACTAATTTGCGACTGTTTTTATCAGCCAAATAACCCAATGCAGTCCGAGATAACAGTAAACCAATGGCAAAACTACCCATCACTAACCCAATTTCGGAACGGGTTCCTCCCAGAGATTGAATATAGGTAGGTAGGGTGGGTAAAAGGGTCGTAATACTAATCCAAAAGCATAACCCTGCCCCTAACAAAAACCCTAAACTGCGTCTTTGCTGAGGTTGAAGACTGTTATAAGCGGTCGAGATACTCACAGAGGCTGTCCAATATTTAGTTACTTAATATATTTTAATATTTTAGCGACTATTATAAATTTGAGTTCGAGGAATCCCCAGTAAACTCTTAACCCAGACTCATAAGTGGATGAATCGGCCTAAACTACAGGGAACACCCTAATTGTTAAATCATCTCCCTTGCTAGCCATGATACAGAGTCAAGTGACCATTTACCGCCCTTTAGAATGTCGTCCCGATAGTTATCAAAGTTGGTACCAACAGGGAAATACACTGCGTATGGATCAACTTTACGCAGAAGCGTTAATGTGTTACGAAAAAGCCTTAGAATATTATCCAAATGACTATTGGGCTTGGTATAAAAAGGGTATGACATTAGAAGAGTTAGGACGCTACGAAGAAGCTGTCGTCAGCTACGAAAACGCCATTAAAATTGAACCAAACAATTACTGGTCTTGGTATGATAAAGGCTGTGTCCATCTTGAAGAGTTAAAAGAGTACGAAAACGCCATTAACTGCTTTAAAAATGCGTTATTAATCTATTCCGACGATTATTGGGCGCAATATCGTATCGGAGAAGCTTATCGTTTATGGGAGAAATATTCCGACGCGATCGCAGCTTACGATCAAGCGTTAACCATCAGACCGAATGATTATTGGTCATGGTATCGCAAAGGAGACTGTTTACGCCATCAAGGAGAGTTAGAAGAAGCTTTAACTCACTACGAAAAAGCTTTATCAGTGAAACCTTATGATTATTGGGGATGGTATCAACAGGGAAAAATTTTACAACAATTAAACCGTTTTGATGAGGCGATTAATTGTTACCAAAAAGCCCTGGAAGCGGAACCCAATGATGAATATGCTTGGTATTATCAAAGTCATTGTCATGCAGCTTTAGATAACAAGGATGAAGCTATTAACTGCTTATTAGAAGCCCTTGATATTGCTCCTAATACGATTCTTGACCTAGCTAAAAATAACGAGATTTTTAATAGTTATTGGCAAGATGATCGTTTTGGTGAATTCTTAGACTGATAGTAAGTAAACTTAAGGTGGGCAATACTGATTAACGGGTGAAAATGATGATCTACAGATTGTAATGAACATTGCCCACCTTAACAATGTTCTTGATCTGATTATTGTTTATCTCTTATCCCATTTACTTAGATAAATGACGATCAATCTTTTCTAAGTCTTGGGTTAATTGTTGATATTCGTCGGATTGAAAACCAACCACCGATCGCACCCCTTCTAAGGTTGACATAATGTTTCTAGGGTCCATAAACATTATCTTACTGCTGTCACTACTACCAATTTTTACCCCCATATCAAGATAGTTTTGGGCGAGTAAAAATTGTAAGGCTTCCCGAGCGTTGGGATCGGTTTTAATTTTTTCAGTTAAGATATCAATAGCCTTAGCGATCGCTTCTGCTTTTAAGATTTGTTGTTGACGTTCGGCTTCTGCTTGCAAAATTTCTGCTTTTTTCTGCGCTTCTGCTTCTAAAATTCTTGATTCTGCTTTACCTTGGGCTGAGTTGATAGCTGAATCTCTTTCTCCTTCAGATGTTAGAATAGCAGCCCTTTTTTTCCGTTCTGCTGCCATCTGTAATTCCATGGAATCTTGCACCGCTTTTGAGGGCATAATATCTCTTAATTCTACCCTAGTTACTTTCACACCCCAAGGATCAGTCGCAATGTCTAATTCTCGTAATAATATCTCATTAATTTCGGTTCTAGCGGTGAAAGTTTGGTCTAATTCCAGTTTGCCAATTTCTGAGCGAATTTGCGTTAACACTAGATTAACCATAGCAGATTGCAGGTTTTCGACCTTATAATAGGCTTTCTCCATGTCCATAATTCGCCAGTACACAACGGCATCAACGGTGATAGAAACGTTATCTTTTGTAATACAAGACTGGGGAGGAATATCGATGACTTTTTCTCGAATTGTCTCTTTATAAACTACTCGATCAATGAAAGGAACAATTAAATTTAATCCGGGACTTAGCTTTTTGTTATAACTTCCTAATCTCTCGATTAAATACTCATTTTTTTCATTGACAATTTTCACTGATCCAAAAACAGTTGAACCCCCTAGTATAAGAATTATGAAAAAGAAAAATTGACTCATTTTAAATACTCCTAAATCCTAATTTATTACGGTTAGATTTATCATTAATTAGAAAGCTTAAGCCTTATCTAAAAATTCAGGCAATACGATCAAAGTATTCCCTTTTCTAGTGACTATATAAACTTTTTGATGAGGTAAAACAGCTATTTTTTCATCAGCACAAATAGCTTGCCATGAGTTACCTTCATAGAGAACTCTTCCTGTTTTTCCTGGAGAAATTTCTGTTAAGGTTTCTCCCTCTTGTGCATCACCAACTACTGAGTTTAATGATTTTCTCTTGGGGACAAAACGCCTTGATCCCGCAATGGAAATAGTTGACAAACTTAACCATAAAATAACTTGTATGGGAAACGAAGGAATCACTAAGGCGATCGCGGCTACTATAATAGCACTAATTCCCATCATAAAAGCCACAAAAGCAACGGGAAAAATTGCCTCAGAAAAACAGAGAATTGCACCAGCAATTAACCAAAGTAAAGCTGGATTTAACATCGTAGCATAACTAGAAGACATAACAAAGTTGGACTGCTAAAGTTTAAGCCTAGACCAATATAATTGATATTACTACCAATTTTTTGTATTTACTCTGATCATAACGCTATTAATCAAAATAGGTTACACTAAAAAGTGAAAATTTAATTTTCTTAAGGAAAATTTAAAATGATTGATTTAAGTCTTCTCTTCAACATTGCTAATATTTACGCTTTACCGTTTTGGTTATTAATGGTGATTTTACCAAAATGGGGAATTACTGAAAAAATCATGTCGTCTTATCTTCCTTTTGTTCCTTTAGCGGGGTTATATATTTATCTTTTTTCGGGTAGTCTTGATCCTGAGTCTATTGAAGCATTTTCTAACCCAACGTTACCGGTATTAGCTCAACTTTTTGGTCAAGAACCTGTTATGTTAACAGGGTGGATACATTTTATCGTTTTAGATTTATTCACGGGTAGATATATTTATTTAGAAGGAAAAGAAAAAGGAATTTTTACAATTCATTCTCTCATTTTATGTTTATTAGCCGGTCCCATTGGTTTACTCTCTCATATTATCACCGCTTGGATACAATTAAAAGTATCTAAAAAAGAAGAGTTAGAAGCAAGTGGAACTTAAGTTATTCACTCTTGTTAGGGGAAGCAAGATCGATCTTGCTTCCCTGTATTATCTTGTTATTATTGAGATCAATGTCAAAAATAAAGCCACTGATAATTTATCAAGCAACTATAAAGCTTCCCATAGAGATTTATATTCATCCTCCTACTCAATTTATCATTGATCATGTTTCTGATTTATTACCAACATGGACATTACTTCCTAGAAGTATTTTGATCATTTTATTATATTCTAAAGTGCCAATAGAAACGATTAGTCAAGAAACTCAAGAGGAAAAAGAAAGATTAAAACAAGAATTTTTACTATTAGGAAATAGATTACAATCTATTCTAAAACAAGAAAACTGTTTTATTGAAATTATTGATCCACAAGAGGGAACGCCGATTCATTCTAATGATACTATTCTTAATTTTGATATGATTGCTATCATTAATCAAAGCTTAGGTTTTAATTATTATAATACAGAACAAGGATGTAAAATATTAAACCATCCTACTCAAAAAAATGCTATTTATCCTAGCATTTTAGTATCGGATACTGATCCAGTTATCATCAATAATATTCTAAAAAAAATGGTTTAAATAACCCCTGATTCTAAATAATTAATGGTTCCAGTATCAGCATTAATTTCTACTTCTACACCCATCGGAAAGGTTAAAATCGGTTCGATATGACCAATTGTTGCGCCCATCCATGCGGGTATTTCTAATGGTTTAATATGATCAGTTAAGACTTGTTCTAAGGTTAAAGACGCATAACCTCCATCGGGTAAACAGTTAGTACATTCTCCAAAAATAAACCCTGATATTTTATCTAAAATTCCAGCCACTTTTAAATGAGTAATCATGCGATCAATGCGGTAAATATTTTCCCCAACATCTTCTATAAATAAAATATGTCCTGAGAAATCTGGGACATAGGGAGAACCAATAATTGCTGATAAAACTGATAAGTTACCCCCAATTATTTTACCCTTAGCGGTTCCTGAATTTATGGTTGTAATTCGATTTTTCACCTGCATTAATCGGTCATTATCTTCGGAAGCTTTTTCATTTCTAAAACTAATTTTTTTGTCAGTAAATAAAGCTTGTTTAAAAGAAGTTACTTGATTTTCTCGCCAGGATGTCATTCCATTCGGACCATGAAACGTCACTAAACCCGACTGTGTATAAATAGCCATTAATAAAGTCGTTAAATCACTAAAACCAATAATAATTTTTGGGTTATTTTTAATTAAATTATAATCCAGGTATGGTAAAATACGGGCGCATCCCCAACCCCCACGAATGGGTAAGATTAAATCGATTTTGGGATCAGCAAAAAAGCGATTAATATCATTTGCTCGATCTTGATCTTTTCCTGCTAAATAACCGTATTGATCTAAAATATGGGGTGCTATATAAGGCACTAATCCTAAAGCTTTAACAGCATCTTGTACAATATCAATATGTTCTGTAATAAACGTTGTTCCTGATGGACTTACTAAACCAACCCCCGAACCGGGTTTAAGTTTTCGGGGTTTAATAACAGAAGAATTTTGTGCCGATGCCGTAGAATAAAGAGAAGTTAGGAGGGTTAAACTTCCGAGCGATGTAGTTAAAAATTGACGACGATTAAAAGACATTGTAATAATTAATAATAAAAGATTTTATATTTGTAAAGCAAAACGGTTGTTATTAATGTCAACGTAAGTAAAAGGAAACTGTCATTACGAGGAGGCAAAACCTTGACTTTAGCTTAGTTTGAGACTTAATTTTGCCTCCGAAGTAATCTCTATATTTCTGCTAGGTGTTGTTAGAGATTGCTTCGGGGGAATGATGGCTACAAATCAATCTATAGTAATACTTCACCCCCTCGCAATGACAATCGAGAAATAAGAATTTACTGTTAAGTTGACCTCTACTATCTATTTTTCAACATTTCAATAATCTTTGTATTAGCTTTCGGGAAAGGAAATTGCTCAATTTCGTCTAAACTCACCCAACGAATTTCTTGACATTCGATAGGTTTAGGTTCCCCTTGTAAATAGCGACAAAGATGCACACATAAGGTTACTTTAAAATGGGTATAAGCGTGATCTAAATTAACTAAATTTTCCCCCACTTCAATTTCGATATCAATCTCTTCTTTAATTTCTCGTTTAATACAGTCTTCTACGGTTTCATCGGGTTCTATTTTCCCCCCCGGAAACTCCCATAACCCCCCTAATAAACCCTTATCAGGACGGCGATCAATTAATATTAAACCAGCGTCATTATAGATAACAGCCACACCAATTTTTTTATGGGGAAGGGGTTTCTTTGTTTCAGTCATGGGAAGTTGATTTTGTTGACCTTGTTGATAAGCTAAACAGTGAGATGTCCAGGGACATAATAAACACCTAGGCTTAGTTTTAACACAAATTTCCGCCCCTAAATCCATCAAAGCTTGATTAAAGTCTCTGGGGTTATCAGGATCAAGGATAAGATCCGATAGTTCCCATAATGATGTTAGCCCCTTTTTTGGGGGAACCGGCAAAGCCATTAAACGAGATAACACTCGCTTTACATTTCCATCTAAAATAGACACCGATTGGTTAAACGCTGCGCTAAGGATACCCCCGGCGGTGGTGCGTCCAATACCCGGTAAGTTGATGACATCGGCCAGTTGTTGCGGAAAGACCCCATCATACCCATTAAAAACGATTTGAGACGCTTTGTGGAGGTTTCTGGCTCGACTATAGTATCCTAACCCTTCCCATGCCTTTAAGACCCCTTGTAAGTCGGCTGTGGCTAAACTTTCGAGGGTGGGGAAGGTATCTAACCACCGTTGATAATAGGGAAGAACGGTTTTGACCTGGGTTTGTTGTAACATAATCTCAGACACCCAGATCAAGTAAGGATCTCTGGTTTCTCGCCAAGGTAACTGTCTTCCTTGTTCTTTGTACCAAGTCAACAGAGACTGTCTGAGATCAGCTAAATTAAAAACTGGCAACGTTATTTCATTAGCTACCAGTTTGCGTTTATTTTTCAACAGTATTGTGCTTTATTCCTCGTCTTCAGTGGTGCTATTAATGGCCTGTAGGGACTTTTCAAAGTTGAGTCGTTGTTCGGCGTTGCGTAAAAAGTAACCACTCATCATAGCTGAGGCCAATAATTTTCCTAAATGATCGCGACTGGTACTAACGGTTACGCCAAAATGTTCAGAGGGAAGATTACCCAGTAAGCCAATAATATTCCGTTCCATGACTTGGAAAACCTCAGCAGAATCAGGTTTAGAAAGTTGAGAAATGGTTTCGGGACTCAAAGACTGAACATATTTCCACAAGCTTTCCCCTACTTCATTTTCACTGTTAAAAAGGTTCTGAGAACGGTTTAATTCATTATTCACTGTTGATCTCCTGTGGATATTTAGCTGTTTATTTAGCTTTTAATGAAACTGATGCTATTTAGTTAATTATCTTTCTTCTCCACTGTAACAAGTTTCTTAACAAAATAGGAGTCGGTAGAACCGAACCGTAAATTCCGATCCCCCGACTCTATTCTTAACTAGCTAAATATTCTTGAATATTAGCCTTTCGTTTTCTCAGTTTGGATAAGGCTTCCCTTTCAATTTGTCTAACCCTTTCTCGGCTAATATTGAGACGAGAACCAATCTTGGCCAAGGTTAAGGGTTGTCCATCCAACAGTCCAAACCGCAACGCAATCACTTCTTTTTGTTGAGTGGTTAAGTCTTCCATCAGTCTTTCTAAGTCAAACTGCAAAGAGGAATGGGTGGCAAAATCTTCAGGAGACTGGCCATCATCTTCCAAGAGATCCCCTAATTCTGTGTCCTGGTTGTCCCCTACCCGTAAATCTAAGGAAAGGGGTTGACGGGCCCTTTCTAGATATTCTCGGACTTGTTTGGGGGTTAAGTCCAGTTCTTCAGCTAATTCAGTAACGGTAGCGGCCCGGCCCTTTTGTTGGGAGAGTTCCCGTTGGGCTTTTTTGATTTTATTGAGTTTTTCGGTGATATGGATAGGAAGGCGAATGGTTCGGCTTTTTTCGGCGATCGCCCGCGTAATGGCTTGACGTATCCACCAGTAAGCGTAGGTTGAGAAGCGATACCCTTTGGTGGGGTCGAATTTTTCCACCCCTCGCTGCATCCCAATGGTTCCCTCTTGGATCAGATCCAATAAGTCTAAGTTGCGTTTGAGATACTTTTTAGCGACGGATACCACTAGGCGAAGGTTCGCTTCTACCATTTTTCGCTTAGCAGCTTCCCCTGATTCGATGATAGATTGGAATTCTTTTTTGGACAGTTTAGCGGCTTTGGCCCATTGGCTATCTGTGGGTTCTTGCCCGGTTTTTTCAATGATTTCCTCTCGTAGCTTCTCTAAATTGACTAATCGTTGGACTCGCTTAGCGTAAAGAATCTCTTCTTCGTGGGTTAGCAAGGGAACACGACCAATTTCTTTGAGATAAGCTCGAACAGGGTCAGGATTACTTTTAGTTAGCTTCATAAGAGATTTTTTATCTAGTAGTTCAGTGTCAGGAGATGAAGAGTAAGTAATAGTGATATATAAAAGGGAAAGCTTATGGTAACAAAATTTGGACTCTAGTTGCTGTTTTGTGAGGTTTTTGTTAGGGAATCATGGTTTTGAGTCTTGGGGTAGAGAGTTTTGAGCGGGGTGTCATCTAGCAATACATCTCTATTTAGGTATGAATTCCTAGTTTTAGGTTTAGTTCCTTAACAATACTACATGATTTTGTTAACTTTTGTAAAGTTTATGATTACAGCAGGATACACTAGGGATATATACTCAGATTTTGGATCATTATTCTGTTATGATTGATACGAAAAAATCAAATCATCTAATTCGCTGTAGTCGGGTAGGGTAGTATCGATCAATTTTCCTTTTCTCATCACCTGGCGATCGCTTTGAGGACGAGAAAATAATTCACTAAAATAACGGGCTTTAAATATTATAAAATCTGCGTTTAAACCCACTCCTATTCTACCTAAATGGGGTAGGTTCATTAACTGTGCGGGAATTTTATTAACTGTCCCAACCCAGTCATCATAATTAGTGTCTAAATGACAAATTCTCACGGATTCTTTTAATACTTCTAACCCATCGTGATTTCCAAACCCATAAAAAGGATCTCGACAATTATCACTAGCAAAAGCTACAGGAATTCCTTGTTTTTTCAGTTGATGAACATCGGTAACCCCTCGCCATCTTGGTGTGTTTTCTGGAGTTCTATCTTGTAGATATAAGTTACACATAGGTAAACTAATAATCGTTATATTTGCTTCTTTAACTAATTTGATTGTTTCTTTTGCTAACTCACGATTTTGTTGAGATAAACTACAACAATGACCAGAGGTAATTTTATTTTTAAATTGATGTTTAATTGCCGTTTCTGCAATCTTTTTTAAACAAATAGAATCAGTATCGAGGGTTTCGTCTGCATGAAAATCTAGGTCTAAATTTCTTTCTTTTGCTAGAGTAAATACTCGCTCTAACTCCTGATCAATTTTAGGGTTCATATAAGCAACGCCTCCTAAGATTTGTCCGTGTTTAGCCACTAAATCGGCTAATTTTTCTCCTTCTTCGGTTAAAAAGTAATCTAAGGAAACTAAGGAAACAGCTTGTAAAATTAATTTATTGTGCCACTTATCTTTTAATTGTTGAAAGACATCAAAACTGATGCTTGCTTGTTCTCCAAAAGCATCTAAATGAGTTCTGATAGCGATGGTTCCTTGTGCATAACTACATTGTAGACCAAAGTCCATCCTTCGGTGAATATCTTCAGGTTTCCAATTATTTTTAGCATCTTTTTTTGCCTTATTTAAGGCTTCTTCAAACGTTCCCGATAAATTAGGCGATCGCTCCCAAATATGTCCTTTATCCAGATGGGTATGACTATCAATAAAACAAGGAAAAATAATACCTTTTCTGATATCCATGTAGGGAGCATCAGGAAGGTTAGACGTGTGAGGAATAATTGAAACAATTTTATCCTGATTAATTTCTACATCGACATGACATAATTGTTCTCTTGTCTGGGGTTTAATAACAACATTTTCTAACAAACAGAGAGGAATATGAGCATTTTTTAACCAAAAGTGATCGTGATCAATCATAGGGGTTATTAGTTATGAATTGTTGGTTAATGATCATAGATTAGTAATTATCAAGTTTTTCCTTCATTAAACTTTGTAAAAAATTGTCTAACTTGTCTTCTGGACAAATATCAATTAAGGCATAAAAAGCTTCTAATAATTTAGCCGCATTTTCTCCATGAACTGCACTTAATGTCCAAATGTCTTCTACCCAGTCTTGAGGATAGGTTTGTTCAAAAATCATTCTTTCTAAGAGTTGTTTGGCTTCTATTTTAGAAATAGTCATAAAATTATTCACCACTTGCTTTTTTCAATTATACAAACTTATTTCCTCTTTTTATATAATATTTATTTGAGAGGCACAAAATCAAACCCTGTACGACTTTTTGCTCCAGGAACAATAGTAATTAAAATAGAACCCCCATTGCGATCGCCTGATGGCAAAAACTTAACGTCTTCTGCTGCTCCTTGAACAGCAAAATTACCATTAGATAAAGCATTTTGAATACTTGAGCGATCGTTATTTCCCTTTTCTAACGCAGCCAGAATAGCCATCGTTGCATCGTAAGCAGCAGCTGTTCGCCAATTCACATCCCCTCCCCATAACTGTCTGGCTTGGGCGATAAAACCATTGCCTCCTACCGCTTCAGGATGCCAGGGAACCGCTAACACCATCCCCTCTACGGTCTTTTGTCCGTCTTTAAGGGTTTCAAAGGTATAAAGGGCAGAACTTCCTAACAATAATAAACGATTTTGATTAGCTTGAGCAACATTAATGGCAGCTTTAATATTATTTACCGTTGGAATTAATAATAAACTATCGGCTCCTTGCTCGATCGCTTGAGATACTTTATTTAAAGGGTTTAAACTTTTATTGGCTAAGTCACAGTTAATTTCTATTACTTTACCCCCATCGGCAAAAATAGCTGAAGTGAATTCTTCTTTTAGGGATAAACTATATTCGGCACTAGAATCGAAACAGATAGCAACGTTAGATTTTTTTGCTGTATTAATGAGGTAACGAGATAGTTGATCGGCTTGAAACCGAATACTAGGAACGGTGCGAAAAATATAGTCCCCCAATGTCGATATTTTCTTGGCATCACTGGTGGGAGAAATCATCACTAATTGACCCTTTTGATACACAGGAGCAGCCCCTAAAGTGGCATCACTGGAATTATGGCCAACCACAGCTAAAATACTATTGTCTTTGACTAATGTCTGGGCAACGTCGGCAGCAATTTCGGCATTATTATTATCATTAATAATGGCAACTTGTAGTAATTTTCCGTTAATTCCACCTGCGTTGTTAACTTTTTCTTGTACTTGAGCAACGCCTCTTAATATTTCTTTAGCGATGTTTAAATTAGCACCAATGGGAACCACTACGGCAATTTTTACGGGGTTATTCATCGCTGCTTTAGCGTTGTTTAAATAGATCAGGGTTTCGGGATCATTGGCTTGCAGTTGTAAGGAGGTTTTAAATTGGGCGATCGCTTCTGAATAATTGCCTTCTTTAAACGCAGTAATCCCTGCTTTTTTTTGTGGGGTACTATCGGAAGTAATTAATAATTCATTCCCTGTACTGACGGTTGATTGATTATTGGTGGTTGCCGTTTTGGTTCCACCATTATTAGTCGTTATATTTCCTTGATTTTTTTGCGTAAAATACCAATAACCTCCTCCTAAAATAGCAGCCGTTATGATTAAAGATAAGATAAGAATTGGGGTTTCGTTTCTTTGGGTCATGGAATCAAAAAAGTGATTTCTTGCTAGTCAAGTTAAATTATAGCAGTTCAATTATGAATTTGCTTTATTTACCCATTTTTCTTATTATTTAGTATAATATAGAATATCAATTATTACTCTAGTCGACTAGATTTACCTTTGGAAAATAACATTAATTTAACGTCAAATTCTTTCCCTTCCACTCTCTCTATAAAATTAGAGGAACTACGCAATAGTTTACGTCCTGGACAACAACAACTAGGAAGTTGGGAAGGGGGAAAAATGGCCATTTCTGCGGTGCCTGGGGCGGGTAAATCCCACAGTCTTGCTGTAGCGGCTGCTATGATGATAGCACGGTATCAACTTCATCCCAGAAACCAGTTAATTATTGTTACTTATACTCGGTCTGCTGCTGCTGGAATTAAAGCTAAAATAAAAGAACGTCTTAAAGATTTAAAGATACCTCAAACCGGATTTATGGTACAAACTTTACACGGTTTGGCCTTAAATATTGCTACTCGTCACCCTGAGTTATCTCAACTTAATTTAGATACATCAACAGTCATCATTCCGACTCCTAGTCATCGGGTGATTCGCAGTTCTGTAGAAAAGTGGATTACTCGCAATCCTCGCCGTTATCAACTACTATTAGAAGGGGCGGAATTTGATGGAGAAGAAACAGAAAGATTACGCCGTCAATCGGTATTAAGAACAGAAGTTTTACCAAAGCTTGCTCATACTATTATCCGAGAAGCAAAAAGTTCAGGATTAACCCCAGAAAAGGTTTGGGAACTGAGTCATTATTCCCAGAAAAATTATAACATTCTAGCCATTGGTGCTGGCTTATATGAACAATACCAAATGGTTATGCGATCGCTGGATTTTATTGATTACGATGACATGATTTTAGGGGCTTTAAATGTTTTAGATAATCCAAAAATAAGAGAACTATGGCAACAACAAATCTTTGCAGTCTTTGAAGATGAAGCACAAGACTCTAGTCCCTTACAAGAGCAACTGATTTCTGCTTTAGCAACCAATGAAACTGACTGTAATTTAATTCGAGTAGGTGACCCTAATCAAGCCATTAATTCTACCTTTACCCCTGCTGATCCAGTTTATTTTAATTGGTTTTGTGAGACGTGTAAAGACCATAATAAATTAGCCGAAATGACCCAAGCAGGGCGTAGTACCAGGATTATTATTGAAGCAGCTAACTTTGTTTTAAAATGGGTTAATCAACAGTGGGAAATCGAAAAAGAAAAACACTCTATTTCTGATCTTCAAGAAGACAAAAAAGAAGTTATCCCTTTTCGTTTACAAACCATTGAAACTGTAAGCAAAAATGATCCTCAACCTAATGCTAACCCTGAACCAGTTGGGGAAGGTTTAGAACTATATCGTCCTGATGATATTTATCATACAGTTGACTTAATTCGTCAAAAAATTGTTGAATTGTTAAGAAAAAATTCCGACCAGAATGCAGCTATTTTAGTCAGAGAAAACCGTCAAGGTCGTTTCTTAGCTGAAAACCTTCAAGACTTACCCAAAAAACACAAAATTAGAGTCTATGAAGTGGGAGAATCTGAAAGATTTTCCCAGATTCCCTATGAAATTTTAACCCTATTACAATTCATGGATCGACCCCATTCTCCTGACTATTTAAAAAATGCCTTAGAAATATTAGAAAAGCGGGGTTTAATTCCTTCACAAGACCTCAATGCTTTATCCACTTATCCTGAAAATTTTCTTTACCCAAGTCCCCTAATTTCTGAGCCAAAAAAACAAGTTTTAGAAGCCAGACGTTATTGTTGTAATCTCCTACAAGCAAAGATAGAATTACCAGATTATCAACTGATCCCCTTTTTGGGAATGACTTTAAAATATACTGGTGCAGAACTAGCAACCGTTCAAAAACTTTCTGAAAGAATTAGTCAAGAATTAATTGGAAAATTCACCATAAAAAATACTTTGACTGTTCTTAGAGAAATGATTAATTCAGAACAGTTTGAAGGGATAGAAGAAGATAGCGAAGAACGGTATACAAGAGCAAACCAAGTTACCATTATTACCATGCACAAATCAAAAGGATTAGACTGGGATTATGTCTTTCTTCCTTTTCTCCATGAAGACGTTTTACCGGGTAGTCCGTGGGTTCCCACATCAGCACAATTTTTAGGCAAGTTTACATTAGCAGAAGTATCTCGCGCCCAAATTCGTGCAGCAGTGCATCATCAATATATTAACCCAGAAAACCCTTTAAATATACCTAACCCAGATGATGCTTGGGAAGAAGCGCAACAACTCAAAAAAGCAGAAGAATATCGCTTACTTTATGTAGCTATGACTCGCGCAAAACGTCTTTTATGGATGTCAGCAGCGAAAGAAGGTCCCTTTCGTTGGAGTATTTTTAAAGCAGATGGAACCATCAATTTACAACAGAAAACCCCCTGTCCTATTTTTCCTATTTTAATGGAGCAATTTCCCAATTCTGTCATGGAATATTTATTTTAACCCTAAACCTTTTAATATAAAATTGACTAAAATAACTAAAACAACTCAACAAAAATGATGTTACTCCTACAATTTAGCACCTCTCATTACTGTCGCAAAGCAAGGTTAGCCTTAGGATACAAAAAAATCCCCTATGAAGTGGAAAACTTAACCCCAGGATTACATATTTTCAAACTCAAACCCCTCACCGGGGTAACCACTGTCCCCGTTTTACTCCCTCAAAAACCAGGACAACCCGAAGCAATAGCAGACTCAACTCGTATTTTTCACTATCTCGAAACCTATCAAAATAATCCTCCCTTAATGCTATCTAATTCGACTCAACAAACTCAAGCATTATTATTAGAAGACTGGTTAGACGAAAGTATTGGTACAGCTACTCGTTTTGTCTATTATCATTATCGTGCAGGGGAAGGAAAATCTATCGACCCCTCCTTATCGAGTCAACTGGTGATCAATATTGTCCGTCGTCAATACGGTATTACCCCCACAACCGTTGAATTAGCCCAAAAACGCCTCGAAACTGCCATGACTGTGTTATCCTACTGGAAAGAGCAACCCTACTTAGTGGGCGATCGCTTAAGTATCGCAGACATCGCCGCAACTGCCTTACTCAGTCCTATAGCATTAATACCCTACTATCGTCAAGCTTACCCTTGGTTATTTGAGAAAATTGTTACCATTCATAATATCTGTGGGGAAACGTTACCCCCAGGACTTTCAACAAGTCAGAAGTTAGAAGTCAGAACTCAGAAGTAGAAATTTTAGCTTCGAGCATAGCATCAACATAGGAGTATAATTATGGTCTATCCCTCCCTTTATCGGGTCATTCCCCTCAGTTTAGCCCTACCCATGATGTTTTTAGAGGTTGGGGTCACTTTACCCCCGCCAGAGGACGTTCCTGAAGAAGTGTTACGCACGGAAATTATCACTGAAGGGCGATCACCGATGGATGGAGAACCCTTAACCGCCGCAGAATACGCTCAAATTAAAGAAAAATTAGGAGAACGACCCTATCCGCCTGAAATTGACTCAAAATTGCAAAATCTTATCTTTTTATTAAAAATTCGCAAGATGCTAAAAACCTTTGTTCCTTTACCTGTCATCCCTTGATCTTTATCACAGTCATCTTTGACAGATTTCACGGCATACAATAGGAAAAAGACCTATAACAATCTTATAGAAAAAAAATAATCCATTTAGTTTTTGTAGGAGAATTATTATGAAAATTTCAATTAATTTGGGAGTCATCTTACAAGTTAGTATGGTATTTGTTATTGCTTTCATTTTACTAGGGGATAAAGTTTTACCTAAATCTGTGGGACAAGTGAGTACCAATACCCGAGATACTATTTATAAGACCGTTACAAAATTTATTGCTGAAGAAAAAGCAGAGTATAGCAGTTTAAAAGGAGATAAAGAAAAAGGAACCATTAAAGTTAAATTCCAGAAAAGCGATGAATTTTTTAATCGCGCCGTAGAAGCAGCAGAAAAACAAACCAATGCAACCAATTAATCGTTAAGTCAACTTAAGCAACAAAATTTTTTATCTTCAGGTTGTTAGTTTAAGGCAATTCTGGGGAACCTTAGAGAAGAGGGATAACCAACCTGTCACCGTTATGAGTGAAGATCAATCACCTCAAAAACCATTGACTTAACGCTTAAAAGGGAGTTTACTGTGTCAACTCATAAAATACTCGTCATTGATGATAGTAAAGTGATCCGGATGCGGGTTAAAGATATGTTGCCTGAAGGCAATTTTAAAGTTCTCGAAGCCAAAGATGGTGTTGAAGGATACAATCTCATTCGTAGTGAAAAACCTAACCTAATCATGTTAGATTTCCTTCTCCCCAAAATGAGTGGTTGGGATGTGTATCAGGAAGTACAAAAAGAGTATGACCTTAAAAAGATCCCTTTGGTTTTGATGTCGGGACGAAAAGAAGAAGTCGTTGAAAAACTTAATGAACCCTTTGAATATTTTTCTTTTATTGAAAAACCCTTTGAAAAAAAGCAGCTACTTGAGGCCATTAAAGATGCCATGGCCAAAGCAAGAAAGCATCCTAAACCTAAAGAAACAACCGTATCTTCCCCTCAACCAACAGGAGATTTAAACGATACCTCTGCTATGGCCCAAGAAATTGTTTCTCTACGTGAACAAGTCAATACCATGCAAGGAGAAATTGATTTACTCAAGAAACAACTCAGACAAGTATTAAGTTTCCTCAGACAAAAAGGATAGAGTACGGGACGAAAAATTGACATCGGGGTTGCAAAGTGAGGTAGGCAAAGGGTTTCATCGAGAGTTACTAGAATTTGATCATGAAACCCTATCAATTTTTCACTTCTTCTAATGGGACTTTAGCTAGAATCTGAACTCAATAATGTTGACTCAATTCAAAATAAACGAGGTGATTTTCTTTGGGTTCATCCAAACTATGTACAGGAATATTAAATAGACTTTGTACTTTTTAATGTATCAATATCAAGCTAAAACCCCATGCAAAAATATATCTGCAATGCCCTCTGCCATTTCCTGTAACGCTTTAGGAGAAGCATCCGGAGTGATAATTGTTTCTGAAGAAAACCCGGCAATGGCAAACATTCCGAGGAAAACTTGAGCAACAATTTTAGGATTCATGGGACGATAAATGCCTTTTTCTATGGCGGTTTCAAAGAAGGCTTCTGCTACATCGGTCATTTTTATAATCACTTCTGACTGTATTTTTTCCCGTAATTCTTGATGAAATTGTGCTTCAATAAAACAAACTTTTAATAAGTCATTATTTTCCTGCATTCTTAACACCCTTCGTCGCATTACTTGGGCTACGGCTTTATAGTTTCCCATCTCGCTTAATTCCGTTAATAAATCAGTTAAAATTTCTACCCATCCTTGGGTCGCTACTTCGATTAAAATGGCTTTTTTATTAGGAAAATAACGAAATAAGGTTCCTTCTGCTACCTTTGCCTTCTTGGCTAAGTCCTTGGTCGTTGTGCCATCATAACCTTTAGCAGCAAATAAACGCAGGGCTGCTTTGAGAATGCGCGATCGTGTATCTTCTTCTGGGTTAGGAGTATTAAGGGTTTCAGAGGCAAAAGTAGAGCGAAAACCTGACATTACCATAATCATAAGCATAACGACTCAGGCCATTTTCTCCTATGAGGGACTAAATTTTTAAATATCTTCACAAAATGTTGTTTTTTACCTCCCTTAACACGAGATAATAAAACAGTATGCCCTCAATTCACTAACCATCATTTGTTGATTATGACTAACGCAACCACAGAATATACGTTACCCGATGATTTCACTAGCACTGAAATCAGCCATAAAGAAGCCATAGAAACGGTCATTGATAGTTTACAACAGAATGATAATGCGATGGTGCATCATGACGATCAAGGATACCTGTGGAAGTTTGAATATGGAAGTGTTCAAACCTATGTTCAACTAACAGGAGAAACAGAAGAAGATTTATTAACAGTTTGGGCGCCTGTGTTAACGCTTCCAGCGAAAGATGAATTGGGTTTAATGCGAAAAGTATTAGAAATGAATGGGGAGGAAACCCTAGAAACTCGTTTCGGGATTATGAATAATCAAATTGTGGTTTTAAGTCAGCGCACGGTTGCTGATTTATCCCCTGGAGAAATTTCTCGCGCCATTACTTTAGTGGCTACGATCGCAGATGATAACGATGAAATATTGATTGAAACTTATGGAGGATCAACGGTTACTAATTAATTTGTTTTACCCTTTAAAAATATAAAAATGTATCAGGTTAAACAAGAAACCTTATCTTTAATTACAGAGGATGGAATTCATCTCAATGCTGATGTTTATCGACCCATCAGTACCGAGTCTTTTCCTATTTTATTGATGAGACAACCCTATGGCAAAAAAATAGCCTCAACTGTGGTTTATGCTCATCCTATTTGGTATGCTTCTCACGGATATATTGTTGTTATTCAAGATGTTCGTGGAAGAGGTACGTCTCAAGGAAAATTTAATTTATTTACTAATGAAATAAAAGACGGGTTTGATACTATAAATTGGGTTTCTCAGTTACCTGGAAGTACAGGAGCCATAGGAATGTATGGATTTTCTTATCAAGGTATGACTCAATTGTACGCAGCTTCAAATGAATTAAAAGCATTAAAAACCATATGTCCTGCGATGGTTGCTTATGATTTATACCAGGATTGGGGCTATGAAAACGGAGCTTTTTGTTTACAAACTAATTTAGGTTGGGCGATTCAATTAGCAGCAGAAACGGCAAGATTGAAAGGGGATAGTATTGCTTTTCATAAACTGTATGAAGCGTCCCGAAATTCACCTTTATCTGATCCCATTCTTGCTTATCCAAACTTGATGAAAGAGTTCGCTTCTGACTCTTTTTATCATGATTGGATCAATCATCCTTATCCTGATCCTTATTGGAGTGATTTATCGCCTAAAACTTTTATTGATAAATTAGATTTACCCATGCTACATATTGGGGGATGGTTTGACCCTTATTTACGGGGGACTCTTAATTTATATAATGCTATGAAAAAGGATAGTGATCATCCCCAAAACTTGATTATTGGTCCTTGGGGACATATTCCTTGGGGGTCAAAACTAGGAAACCAAAACTATACAAAATCAGCTTGTAGTTTTATTGATCATTATCAAATTGATTGGTTTGATCATCATCTAAAAGGTAAAGATAGAAACCCTTTATATTCTCAACCTATTTCATTATTTGAAATGGGGAGTAATCAATGGAAATATCGGCAAAACTGGGAAATAAATGAAGAAAAAACTTATTATATTTTTAGTGAAGGTTTAGCTAATGTGAGAGAAGATGAAGGTCAATTAGTTGAGCAATGTCCTGATGATAATAGTCATGATATCATGGTTCATGATCCCTGGCGACCTGTTCCATCTTTAGGTGGTCATGCTAGTATTCCATCGGGATCTTTTGATCGTTCCCAATTAGATACTCGTTTGGATATTTTAACTTATACGTCTAAAAAACTAACAGAAGATTTATTAATTGCGGGTACACCTTTTCTAGAAATTTATTGTACATCTGATACAAATAGCTTTGATATTTCTGCTATTTTATCCGAAGTTAACCCCGATGGAAGCGTTTATAATTTTAGTCAGGGTTATATTAGAATAGACTCAGATAACTTACCCATAAAAATTCCTTTACAACCGACGTGTATTAATCTCAAAAAAGATAGCTGTCTAAGACTGAGTTTAAGTGGTGCTTGTTTTCCTGCTTATGCTTTGAATACAGGAACAGGAAAATTAGTCAACGAAGAAAGACTAATTGACGCAAAAATTATCACCATAAACGTATGGAGTCAACCTGAACAAATATCAAAAATAATATTACCGTTGAGTTAATCAATACTCAATTTATTTTTCCAATAAATTATCTACTTTTTCTTGTAGCATTAAAGACACCAAAGACTTGAATAAAAATAAACTAAAAAGTCCAGCAAAACCAAAACAAATCACAGCAAATTTGAAATAAAGAGTTGTCATTAAAATAGATGCTGATAATAAAACAAATCCAGTTAAACAAGCATAAATCAAACTTTTTATCCCTAAATTAATGCGTTTTAAAGCTCTTTCACTTTCTAAAGAGCGAATTCTAAACTGCAATTCTCCCCTATCTATTCTTTCCTCTAAACCTCTAAGAAACTTCTCGGACGTATTGGGTTTATTAAGCGTATCTTTAATGATATCTTTTGCCTGTTTAACAATAGCTGTCACTAAACTACCGCGACTCCCACTTAAGGCTAAATTTTTAACAAAAGGTTGACTAGCTGCTAATAAATTATACTGCGGATCTAATGCTCTGGCAATACCATCTAAGGTGGTTAAAGATTTAAGTATAAACGTCATTTGTGGAGGTAAACGAAAGGGTTGACTTTTGAACATCAAATACACTTCATCACTAATTTGTTCAAACTCGCGAACATCCACTGGTTTATCCCTAAAGTTTTCCAATAAAAAAGAGACAATTCTTTTCACTGGAGTCATATCATTTAAGGGTTCAATTAAACCCATATAAACCAAGTTTTCTACCACTTTATCCGTATCTTTTTTTAAGACAGCAAAAAATACTTGAATCATCTGATCTTTCGCAAAGGTTTTGACTTCGGCCATGGTACCAAAATCATAAAAAATTAGTTCTCCTCGTTTACTAACTGCCATATTACCAGGATGAGGATCAGATTGAAAAAATCCATCAATTAATAATTGTTTTAAATAAGAACAAATTCCGAGTTGAATAATGTTGTCTAAATTAATATTATTCGCTTCCAATGCTGCGCGATCATCCACTTTTATTCCGGGTAAATATTCTAAAGTTAAGATTTTCTTAGTGCTGTATTTCCAGTAGATTTTAGGGACGAGAATTTGAGAATATCCTCGAAAATTATTCCGAAATGTTTCTGCATTTTTGCCTTCGTGAATATAATCTATCTCTTGGAATAAAAGTTCAAAAAATTCCTCATAAATTGCTTCTAAATTATACTTTTTAAAAGACTTAAAATAGCGAGTTAGAATACGAATTAAACGATGAACAACCTCAAAATCTAAATTAAAAATTCTTTCTAAACCAGGCCGTTGTACTTTGACAACAACTTCCTTCCCACTGTATAATTTTGCTCGATGAACCTGTCCTAAACTAGCTGATGCTAAGGGTTCAATTTCAAAACTGTCAAATAAATCATAAACGGGTTGACCTAACTCTGCTTCGATAAAAGCGATTGCTTCTTCGCTACTAAAGGGAGGAACCCTATCTTGAAGTTGACTCAATTCTTGAATATATTCTAAAGGAATTAAATCAGCACGAGTAGATAAAGATTGACCAATTTTAATAAATGTTGGTCCTAGTTGAAGCAAATTTCTAACTAACCATTTTGCTCTTTTTTGTCGTTGTTTTGAGCTATTATTTCTTAAAATTTTATCCCATAATAGAAATAGTAAAAATTTACATGTAAACAAGGACACTTCCCATTGACGAGCAATCGGAGAATATCGAGAATGTTGCCAGCGTAGCGACTTAGATGAACCGCTTTTAGTCAGCATACAACCTTTAAATTACGATGAGGATAAGGATTGAGGAAGAACCAATCTAACTACAATTTTACAATGTTTAGGGTTTTCTGTGGGAAGAGAGTCAATGGTAATTTTTCCTTGGAGGAGTTCTACTAAATCTTTAACAATATATAATCCCACACCAATACCTGGAATTGCAGTATCGATAACAATTTGTTCTCGATAAAAAGGCTCAAAAAATTCATTAATATTATCTAGAGAAGCAGAATCAGTAATATTGCTAATAGTAATAATAATAGGAGCTTTATCAGTATTATTGTCTTGACTTACACTCAAAGTTACTAGCGAGTCAGAAGCAGAAAATTTACCAGCGTTGGTTAATAATTCTTCTAAAATATTGGTTAAATGTTGAATATCTGTATTGAGCATTTGAGCAGATTTAAGCTGGAAATTTGTTGTTAGTTCCAGTGAATTTTTAGAATCTTCTTGCCATTTTATTTGATAAGAATCAATGATATTATCAATAAATTCTTTTAAATTAACAGACATTGAATTACAACTAAGGTTTTGCGACTTTAAATGCTTAAGTTGTAAGATTTTTTCATTAATGTCATTAAGCTTATTCCACGCTTCTTCTAACATGGTCAATCGTTTACTAAAATCTTCTGATGATAATTCTCTAGTTCGTAGTACAGTAATTCCCATTTTAATAATCGCTAAGGGATTACGAGTTTGATCACTCATAATAGTGATCATATTATAGATAACTTTTCGATTCCACTCTAACTGTCTTTCTAACTGTTTTCTTGTACTTTCCCACCACAGTCTTAAAATAGGATTCTCTTCTAGAAGTTTAGGAATATTACTTAAAGAAAAAGATGAATCTTTACTAACATTTTTTTCATCAAGAATAGTATTAACTTGACTTAAGTGAAAAATGATTCCTAAAATATTTTCTAATTCTTTTAATTTTGTTTTATCTTTCTGACTCCATCGATAAGTCTCCTGTTTCCCTAAAATAATAATTCCATTGGTCTGTCCTTTAAAATTAGTTCCCATTCCTAATAAAGACTTAATTCCAATTTCTTCAAACAAAATGACTAAATCTTTATGAGTTTTATGTTTTAAATGACTAATAGCTTTTAATTGAGAATCATTTATTAGTTTTTTTATCCAAGAAGTATCAATCAAAGCATATACTTTTTGCTTAGAAATATTTAGTTTTTCCGTAGAAAGATCATCAAGGCAACAAAAATACTTTAAGCTATCTAAATCAGAAATGATTAAACAAAAATCGACTATAAAAGAATCTTTTATAATTGTAGTTATGTTTTCTAAATTGGTCTTATAATCGCATAGATTTACAATTTCGTGAAGTAAGGATTTATCGATTTTATTGACATTATTATTTGAAGGAGAATGTGACATTGTACTAATAGCATTTTATTGATAAAAAGTTGAATCGTTGCATGAATATCTACAATATTTTTTTAGTCAATTCTGTTCTTAACCAAACACGGAGATACTATTGATCATAGTGACTGGTTCTAATTTCTATCTTAACTAAGAAAAAACATGATTAATTGGTAACTTCTAAAGTTACCAACATATACTTATCATCAACAATAATGCAGTATTGTTCAACGGTAGATCCACCTAAAGAAATGCAAAGAAATATAACGAGAAAATTCTCAGACCTATAATCCTAAATCAACTGCAATACGATGACCACAGGCAAACCCGGAAAAAGCCACAGCATTGAGTCCTTGTCCGGGAAAGGTACTATCCCCTACACAGTATAGTCCAGGGATCACTGTCCGATTAAAGGGCATTCCTAGCAACCCTGGTAACTTACGACTGGGGATAGGCCCGTAAGTTCCTTGATCTCGACCTAAAAAGCGTCGGTGAGTGCGCGGGGTTCCCACTTCTTGATAGTCTAACCCTTTAATTAACCCTGGAAAAATTGTTTCTAAGCGCTCGATTAAATGACTGGCTGCTTCTTCTTTTTTATGCTTATATTCTTGCGAAGAAAGTCCTTGCCATTCTTTCATATAACTGGGGGTAAAAGTATGGATTATGTGATGATCTTTGGGTGCTAAACTAGGATCAAGTAAAGTCGGAATGGACACAAAAATGGTTCCTTGTTCATCTTCCATCGTTTCCCATTGTTCTAATAAAATATGATGGCATTCAGTTCCTATAGGTAAAACATTAGATTTGACTCCTAAATGAAGACTGAGAAAACTGGGAGATTTTTCATAACGTTGTTGCCATTTTTCTTCTTTTTTAGGTATGGTATTGTTAGGGAGTAATTTTTCAAACGTGTCCCAACGAGTGGCATTAGATACAATGCGTTTTGCTCTGTATTCTTTTCCATCGGCTAATCTAACGCCAACTGCTTTCCCTTTTTCCATTAAAATGTTAGTCACACGGGCTTTATATTGAATTTCCCCCCCAAATTGTTCTAACCCTTCCACTAACTTTTCGGCAATGGTTCCCACTCCTCCTTTGGGATAATTGATTCCTCCATAATGCCGATCTGAAAACACCATACCAGCATTGATCATGGGGGTTTTATCTGCAGGAACTACAGACCAACAATAACACTCCATATCAATAAACTTTAAAAGCTCAGGATCATTGATATAACGACGAGCAATATCTCCTGCATTTTGAGGTAAATATTTCACCAAACCTAAACAAGCCAAAGGATGCTGAAAAAACACTCTCATCAAGTATCTGGGTTCTTCTAAGGAAAGCAATTCCATCACATTGAGGCAGTTAAAAACCTTCCAACATTCGTCATAAAAGCGACGAATTCCTACTTGTTCATGGGGAAATTTTTTGGTTAATTCGTCAATAAATTTGTCATAATTTTTGTGTACTTTTAGCTCTAAATTATTGGGTAAATGGTAATGTATTTGGACAGGATCGGGAATGGTTTCTATACTGACATTAACAGCATCTAACGCACGGGTTAAAAGGTTAGTTGTGCCTTCATTTCCGAAGCCAAAAATCATAGACGCACCCACATCAAAGCGATACCCTTCCCGTTCAAAATAACCGGCACTTCCTCCAGGAATTAAATACTTTTCTAACACTAATACTTTGGCCCCTTTTGCAGCGAGTTGGGTGGCTGTGACTAACCCTCCCATTCCAGAGCCAATGATGATAACATCGTAGTGGTTTGTTGCGATCGCCGTTAATTTCCGAGTCATGTTTGATTATAATCTCTTAACCTTTCTAGTGTATCTTTTCGGGGACACCTGTTGGAAGTAGGTAAATCACTCCAGAAACTAAAGTGAAAACCACAGATAGCCAAAATACTGTCATAGAAATGGTTTCCCAGGGTTGGGGAAGGGGTGCAATTAAAAGTGCGATCGCTGTTATCTGGGTAACAGTTTTCAATTTTCCCCAGATATTTGCCCCTTGAATGGTGGTATTTCCGGTGAGGTTGGGGTTAATGCGCCATCCTGCGATCGCTATTTCTCGGCCTAGTATTAAAAACACACCCCAAGCAGGAACTTGTTGCAAAGAAATTAAACATAAAAGGGGTGCAAGTACCAATAATTTATCCACCAAAGGGTCAAGAAATTTGCCTAATTCGGTGACTTGATTTAACTTTCTAGCTAAATAACCATCTACCCAGTCTGTGGACGCTGCAAGGAGGAAAATAACGACGCATATCCAACGATGGGAAGGGGTTGGAATGTTGAGGAAATAGAATAAAAAAGGAAGTCCAATTAAACGGGAAACTGTGATCCAAGTCGGTAAATTCATGGGTTAAATTAATATAACAAAAGTAACAATTTAACGATTAAGAACTACCGTTATAATAGCAAATTTTGAAAATAACCTACACAGACTGTAATAATGTAGAATATTAATAAAAAGAGGAGGATAAATGGTTACAGTTAATCCCATTAAAGGTAATTTAACGTTAGTAGAATTTTTAGAAATGCCTGAAACCAAACCCGCTAACGAATATATTAATGGAAAAATTGAACAAAAACCCATGCCCCAAGGAAAACATAGCATCATTCAAAGAGAGTTAACTTTTGCCATAACTATCGCTTTGAAACCACAAAAAATAGGCCAAGCTTTTCCTGAACTTCGTTGTACATTTGATGGTCGATCAATTGTTCCAGATATTGCTGTTTTTCGTCAGGAGACAATTCCCCGTGATAATGATGGACAAGTGGCTAATTCTTTTCAACTTCCTCCTGACTGGATTATAGAAATATTATCCCCACAACAAAGTCAAAGTAAAGTAATTCGTAATATTCTTCATAGTCTAGACAATGGAACCAAAATGGGATGGTTATTAGACCCAGAAGAATTATTAATTTTCGTCTATTATTGTGATAAATCTGTTCAATTATTTGAAGCATCAGAGATGATATTACCTGTTCCAGAGTTTGCCGAAAAATTACAACTTACAGTAGGTGAAATATTTACTTGGTTAAAAGAGTAATTTTTATTAAATTCTATTCTGTAAAGACTCACTTTCAACCTCTAACTCATTAAAAAATTGCTCAAAAGTCAATCGTTCTTGTTCATTATCATTCATTCGTTTGTCTGCTTCTTCAATATCAATTTTGTCTTCTGCTTCTTCTAGAAGTTTGATAAAGAGTTCATAATCTACTGCTGGAATCATATAAACTGGTTCTTGTCCAGGTTGTTGAATTTTGATATGTTCTAAATCACAAGTGACATGATTTAAAGCATCTGTAAAATTATTTTCTGCTTCTTGAGAGGATAAAGACCACATTTTTATATTTTAAAGATGGTAACTAGACTTTATAATTATAGTACAGTAAACAATAAATGTAAGTAGGGTGCGTTAGGCTAACTATAATTTTTCGGAATCAGCTATAATTTTGATTATGCCTTAACGCACCAAAATGGGCAATATTGGTGCATCACGCTACGCTAATACACCCTACAATATATGGATAGATAAATATGAAAACTAACTATAATTTTAGCAAAGGTAAACGGGGAGCAATTGATCCTATATCATCAAATAAAACACGCATTACGCTTCATTTAGATAACGATATTTTAGATTGGCTTCGTCAACAAGTTCATCTAACAAGTGGAGGTAACTATCAAACCCTAATTAATGAAGCATTACGTCAACATATTCAACAGCAAAAAAGGAAGGTTGAACCCTTCCTCACACCCAAAATATTAGAACAAGTTATGTTTAATTTATCCTTTGCGCTTACGAGATAAAGTAGCCAAGGAACCCACTGCTAATAATCCTAAAATAGTTGCAGGTTCAGGGGTACTCACAGGAGGAGGAGTATCATCAACCCCAAAGGTTAAACCTTGGAAAGAACCACCTGTTGCGCTGGTATTCACCGTTAAAGAGCTAACTGGACCGCTAAACTGAATCACTCCATTATAGAAAGCGTTCTGCGGGGCTGATATGGTATTGCCCACAACTGTTGCGCCTGTTAATCCAGAGAGGATGGTAAAAGGTTGATCAAACTCATAGGTAACAGGATCGGGGCCTCCTGCTGCAACTCCTCGCCAAAATCGTGGGTAGAGTAAGAGATCCGAGACAGGATTAGAAAAAGTCGCTGTCCAGTCACTATTAACACTATAAGCAATAAGTTCTTGACTAGAGGATAGAGGCGCAGCCGAGTAATCACTACCTGATAAATCAGAACTGTCAATACCAGGATTATTAAAATTACTCAGGGTTACAGTAGTACCGTTTAAATCTCCAGTGGTGCCACTCGTCCAGTCAACTCCAATGGCAGCGGCCATAGCAGGTGCAGAACTTCCTAACAAGGAAATAGCGGAAACACCAGCAATGGTCAGGGAAGTTAATGTGCTTTGATTCATGTTTTTAATTGCTTGTGAATTTTTTCAGGGCAAAAACGAATAAAAATAGCTAATTTACAGCTATCTTTTGCTTCAACAAAGATAAACTTCTTTATGCTACCCCCCCCTCGTATTTTGTCAATTTATCGGCCACAATCTACTCTATCCAAGCATTTGAGCCACTGTCATTTTTTTTATGTTGTAGGGGTCAACGGCCGTTGACCCCTACAACATAACATCCACATCTGTAATGGTTTCTAACTATTGCGCTATAGTAAGGGTTCTCAAATGAGAGGCGATCGCTAACAAAAAAATCAGGTTTTTAGCTGTTGCGCTATAGTAAGGGTTCTGAGAAAAGAGGCGATCGCCAACCAAAAAATCAGGTTTTCAACTATTGCGCTTTAGTTAGATGTGGTGGGCAAACTCACACAGGTTTTATAAGCAATCATGTATTTGCTTGATTTTGCCCACCCTACGATCCTTAGTAACAGTTCTCAGAAGACAAGCGATCGCTACCAAAAAAATCAGATGTTTAACTATTGCGCTTTAGTAATAGTTCTTAGAAAAGAGGCGATCGCCAACCAAACAATCAGGTTTAACTCGCCACACTCCCCACACTCCCCCCACTCTCCATTCCCTCAGACACAATAAACTAGATAAAGAGTTATCTTATGAATGTGAATGGTTAATCAAGCAGCATCCCCCGAAGTATCGGAACAACAACCCATCAAACTACCTCGCACTAGCGAATCTGATCACCTAAAGCGTATCCGTCACACCACCTCCCATGTGATGGCCATGGCCGTGCAAAAATTATTCCCCAAAGCGCAGGTTACGATTGGCCCTTGGACAGAAACCGGTTTTTACTACGATTTCGATGTTCCCGAACCCTTCACGGACAAAGACTTAAAAGCGATTAAAAAAGAGATGATCAAAATCATCAAAAAGAAGTTTCCTGTCATCCGTGAAGAAGTTTCCGCCGAAGAAGCCAAAAAACGCATTACTGAGCTTCAGGAACCCTATAAACTGGAAATCCTGGAAGGTTTGGAACCCCCCATCACCCTCTATCATTTAGGGGATCAATGGTGGGATCTTTGCGCTGGTCCTCACGTCGAAACCACTGGAGACTTGAACCCGAAAGCGTTTGACATCGAATCCGTGGCCGGTGCATATTGGCGAGGAGATGAGACAAAAGCGCAACTGCAACGCATCTATGGGACTGCTTGGGAAACCCCGGAACAGTTGGCCGAGTATAAACGACGTAAGGAAGAGGCGTTAAAGCGCGATCATCGGCGTTTAGGGAAAGAGTTGGGGTTATTTATCTTTTCAGACCCCGTTGGTCCTGGTTTACCCCTGTGGACCCCCAAAGGAACCATTATCCGGTCAACTTTAGAAGACTTTTTGAAGCAGGAACAACTGAAACGGGGTTATCTTCCTGTGGTGACTCCTCATATTGGCCGAGTTGACTTGTTTAAAATTTCCGGTCACTGGCAAAATTATAAAGAAGATATGTTTCCTATGATGGCCGAAACTGAGGAAGCAAAAACTTCAGAAATGGGGTTTGTTCTTAAACCGATGAACTGTCCTTTTCACATCCAAATTTATAAGAGTGAGTTACGATCTTATCGTGATTTACCGATGCGTTTAGCAGAATTTGGGACGGTTTATCGTTATGAACAATCAGGAGAATTAGGGGGTTTAACCCGTGTTCGTGGGTTTACGGTGGATGATTCTCATTTGTTTGTTACCCCTGATCAATTAGACGATGAATTTCTCAATGTTGTAGATTTAATTCTCTCAGTATTTAGAAGTTTACAACTGAAGAATTTTAAAGCAAGATTGAGTTTTCGTGATCCCAACTCTGATAAATATATTGGCTCAAGTGAAGCATGGAATAAGGCAGAAAATGCCATCCGTCGGGCGGTGCAAACGTTGGAAATGGACTATTTTGAAGCAGAAGGAGAAGCAGCGTTTTATGGTCCAAAATTAGACTTTATTTTCCAAGATGCACTAGAAAGAGAATGGCAACTGGGAACGGTTCAAGTTGACTACAACCTCCCCGAAAGATTCCAGTTAGAATATGTGGGAGAAGAGGGCAACCGTGAACGTCCCGTGATGATTCACCGCGCACCTTTTGGGTCTTTAGAGCGTTTAATTGGCATTTTAATTGAAGAGTATGCGGGTGATTTTCCCTTGTGGTTAGCACCCATTCAAGTGCGTCTTTTACCGGTTAGTGATGTCCAGTTAGACTATGCCAAAAATGTTGCTCAAAAAATGCAAAGTTTAGGCATTCGTGCAGAAGCGGATACATCAGGAGAAAGACTCGGTAAAATGATTCGTAACGGGGAGAAACAAAAGATTCCTGTTATGGCCATTGTTGGGGCAAAAGAAATCGAAGAAAATGCCTTAAGTATTCGGACTCGTGCATCAGGAGAGTTAGGAACTATGGCTATTGATGAGGTGATAGAAAAGCTAACCGATGCTATCACGAATCATAGCAATTTTTAACGGTTTGTGGTGGGCAATGCCCACCTTACTTTTCAAAACAAGACAAATTTAAAACGCACCTACATGAAAGAATTAATAGTACATCAAGTTAATATCACACATTATCGTCTCGTAGAATTATGCCATTTAGCTGATCAAGCAAAACCTTTTTATGATTGGGTAGAAAAAATTGCTAAAAAAGAAACAGGATCGCATAAAACTCTCAATGAAATACTTTTATCTGCTTCCAAAGAAACCTTATTCAATATCATTGATTATTGTTATAATGAATCTGATGAGAACAAACCTTTATTGTTTGATGGTATAGGTAGAGTATATCCTCATAAAAAAGCGTGCTTTTATTTTTTCGCCTGGATAATAAGAGATGCACCTCAACAAAGACTTGCTCCTCTCATTAGTCGTATGAGAAAACTCGAAAATATAGATAAAGTTATGGCTGAAACTGATACACTATGTCAACTTATTTATGAATATAAATCTTATGTAAAAAGCTTTGAATGGTTGACTGTAAGAGAAATTATTATTGATCGTCTTGAAGGTTCGAGAAGAAGTATAAAAGGACACCATTTAGAGGCAAATGTTAGAACTGCACTCATAACCTCATTTCAATATTATTTCTCAGTTTATGGAAATTATGGTATATATAAAAAAGTCAAAATTGCTGATAAACAAATTAAGATAGATAATCATACTATTGATGTTTCAGCAGAACTAATTAATAGAAATAATGGGCAAAAAGAAAGACTATTAATACCTATTAAAACAAGAGAAACAGAAGGAGGAGGACACGCACACATATTTACAAGAGATATAATGGCTGCTATTCATGATATAAAAGAAAATAATCATAAACATCATATTGCAGTGGTTATTATTGCACAAAATTGGTCAGCATCAGAACTAGAGAACATAGATGATCAAATTGATTTAATTTTTCATTTTGATATGAGTCCTAATAAATTTAATGGTTTTGATGACGATTCTCAAATTAAGCTAAATAAGTACATAGAGGGCATTTTAAATAATGGATAAATTAGTCAATAAGGTTTTATTGGGAGATGTGAGAAATGTCTGTGGTTATATCCCTAATAACTTAGTTCAATCAATTATTACAAGTCCTCCGTATTTTGGACATAGAAAATACTCTGGTGAGGATAAATGTGACAATGAAATAGGAAGAGAAAGGATGCTAAAAGAATATATTAATAATCTCGTTTGTTGCTTTGAACTTCTCAAACCAAAATTAAAAGATTCAGGATTATTATGGTTAAACTTAGGAGATACCTATCGAAAAAAAGAACTATTGGGTGTTCCTTGGCGTGTTGCTTTTGCTTTACAAGATAAGGGTTGGATTTTGAGAAGTGATATTATTTGGAAAAAACCGAATGCAATGCCTTCATCTGTGAAAGATAGACCAACAAAAGATCATGAATACATTTTTTTATTCTCAAAAACCTCTGAATATTATTACGATGCTGATTCAATTAGAGAACCCCATATTACTTTTACTAATCAATCAAAAATGAAAGGGGGAAGAAATCATTTTGGCAAAAAAAATGGTACGCCAGAAAATGGTAAAAATGGTGGTAATCAAAATTTACATGATGGTAGATGGGATCAAGCTTTTCATCCTAAAGGAAGAAATAAAAGAACCGTTTGGGAAATCCCATTAGGAAAATTTAGGGATGCACATTTTGCAGTTTATCCTGAAAAATTAGTTGAAATTTGTTTACTAGCTTCAACAAAAAGAAACGATTTTATTTTAGACCCATTCACAGGTTCAGGTACAACTGGGGTTGTTGCTAAAAAATTTGATAGGCAATTTATTGGTATTGAATTAATTAAAAAATATCAAGAAATGGCACAAGCAAGAATTGATGAAACCACTTTTCAAGCAACACTTTTCGATTTTTCCCAATTTATCTAAACCTACAATCATAATTCTGAGGCAATCTGGTTTTTTACTTGATTAAAATCACTCCATAATTCATCAACTGATTTAGAAACATTAGATTTAGCACGTTCTTTTGATCTTTGTAAAATTGCCTTCGCTTGTTGTCGCTGTTTTTCTTTTACATCATCAGAATTATCTGAAGATGAGATAATGGTAATAGATGCTTTAGTGTTTTCTTGACATTGACGTAGATAATCTTGAATTTCTGGAGGAATAACTAAAATACCATCTTTAACTTCTACTTCAAATGTTCTGTTATTCATGATTAATTTTGATTTTATAGTGTATGGATTTACAGAAGCAATTCTCACCCTACTTTTTAGGATTCATTTTTTGCTTTGGTACAAAACTAACAACTTTTCTATCACTTTCTGCTTGTTTTTTTTGCCAATCTTCAAACATAGCATCTAAATCATAGTTAAAAGATTTGGCGTGTTCTTCTCGAAATTGATGGATTTCATCTAAGATTTCATCTTTCCACATTGTTCTAATCTCCTAAAAGTTCGTATGGAGTACAAATAACAGGTAATTCATATCCCAAATTAGCACTAATTTGAGCTAACTTTTTTTGAATTTGAGCATTGGCGATATGTTTACAATTCCATGTTAACAAGTAATCTAATCCATGAACAGTTGCAGCAGCAATATGAACTGCATCGTCAGACGCTTTCGGAGGAAGGTTACTTTGTAGAAGAAATTGTTTTGATAAATCTCGTACTGCTTGATTAAGTTCAACTAAGGGGAAACCATCGAGAATTTGTAGTCGTCTCAAAGCAATTTTTGCATCTCCTCTAGCGACTTCATCTAAAACAACTTGTGAAATGTAAAGATCAAAATCATTATGACGATTTTGCCACCAGTCTCGTGTTATTTCAATATTGCCAGCAATAATTAGATTTTTAGTTGATCTAGCTGTTAGATAACCAATAATACTCGTTTCAATATATATAGTTTCAGTCACAGGTATTTCTTAAAGTTGTTTTGATTTTATAGTGTATAGATTTACAGAACTTTAGTTTATCATATATAATTATAGCAATTTTAAACGGTTTAGCTGTACTTTTCCTATCTACTTAACTTTAAGCAGTATAAAAACAATGATTAGAGATATTGAAATAGAAAATTTTAGATGTTTTGAACATACGAAAATTGAAGGGTTTGAACGAGTTAATTTAATTGGTGGTAAAAATAATTCAGGTAAAACTGCTTTATTAGAAGCGATATTATTAAATCAGTCTCCTCAACCTAAAACTGTTTTTTTATTAAGGAAGTTAAGACAAGAATCTGACGAATTTAGTAAAGCTTATCCTGAAAAAGCTTGGGATAGTTTCTTTTTTAGTGATAAAGTAGAACAGAATGGAAAAATAGAAACTAATAATGATAATAATCAAAAGCAAATAATTAAGTTGAATGATAATTTGATTTTATCTAATAATATTCCCTACCAAAATGTTGATCATGAAAATATAGAACAGGACTTACAAATAAAATATCTATCTGAAAATTCCCATAAGGGATCACTATTAACAATTGAGGTATATTTGGCAGTTGATTCAGATTTCGCAAGTCTTCCAAGAGATATACAAAATCTTATGAATAAGTATTCTAATCATTATCTATTTATCATAGTTTCTACTAATAAAGATATTACCTTACGAGTTATTCAAGATATTGACAATAAGCTTGAGATATCTGAAGTAAATTTAATACAAATCCTTAATACTAAGAGAAAAAAATTATTAAGTAGAAAAGCTATTTATATATCACCATTTTTTCGTTATGCTCCTGAAATAATAATAGAAGAATATAGCAAAGCAGTATTTGAAAATTTGGATAAACATATTATTAATATTCTTAAACATATAGATTCATTAATAGAAGATATTAAAATTTTTTCTATAGGAAAGCCTTTACTTTACTTAAAGAAAACTAATCACAAAATGCTACCTATATCAATGTTTGGTGATGCAATTAATAGAGTCATGGAAATTGTTTTACAAGTTATTAATAATAAAAGTAGTATAATTTTAATTGATGAAATCGAAAACGGAATACATTACACTAATCATAGAGATTTTTGGAAAGCATTATTTGAACTGTCAAAAGAACTTGATGTACAAATTTTTGCCACAACTCATAGTTTAGAAATGATTCAAGCATTTAGAGATATTGGACTTAACTATTATGCTGATAGTGGTGCATATTTTACAATGACAAGGCATTATAAGACAAAGAAAATCATTGGTATTAAAAGAGATTTAGAAACCTTAGATTATGCAATTGATCATGGAAAGGAGGTGAGAGGTGAGTAATATTTTAATTGTCGAAAGTAAAAATGATAAAATCTTTCTTGAAGCTTTAATCAATCATCTAAATTATGATATTAAAGTTGGAAAACCTATTTATATCGATGACTACGAAGAATTAAAAGGATTAAACGAAACACAACTAATTAAAACATTAAAAGAATTAAAAGCAGATATTCTCGAAAGAGGAATTGAAAAAATTGGGATTGTTATTGATATTGATGATCAAGGAACTGATAAAAGACTAGAAATAGTTAATAACTGTATCAAAAATGTTTTTGAGAATAGCGGAACTTTGAACAATACTAGCGAATTAATTAAACTAACTATAGACGATGTAACTGAGATAGAAATTGCTTGTTATTTTACTAATGTAGATAATAAGGGAGAATTAGAAACCGTTTTGAAAACGATCAAAACTCAAAACTCTCCTCATGCTGAATGTTTAAATGACTGGAGAAAATGTCTAAAAAATAAGGGTTATGAAATAACAGATAAAGATTTTGATAAATTTTGGATTAGTATTTATCTAAGATATGATACTTGTTCAAAAAAAGACCAAAGAAAAGCAGGAAGAAAATGTACAATGAATAATTTTGATTATATTATGGAAAATAAATCTAATATCTGGAACTTTGAACATCCTATTTTAGAAGATTTAAAAACATTTTTAGCACTGTTTAAAACAGAAACATAAGTCATAATATTTTCTGCTCATAAAATTTGCTAAAATAAATAGAACGTCATTTATGTAAGAGCTATGCAAGCAACTATCCCTAAAAAAATATCAATTGAAGATTACTTAAAACAAGAAGAAAAAGCCAATTTTAAAAGTGAGTACATTAACGGGAAAATTATTCCAATGGCAGGTGGAACAGTTAATCACAATCAAATTGCAGGTAACATTTACGCTGAATTACATTATGCTTTCAAGAAGCAAGATTATCGAGTTTATATGGGAGATGTTCGCCTCTGGATACCTGAGAAAAACAGCTTTACTTATCCAGATATCATGGTAATTGAAGGAGATCCTATTTACTACGAAAATCGTAAGGATACCATTTTAAATCCTAGTTTAATTATTGAAGTTTTATCCCCTTCTACAGAAAACTATGATAAAGAAGGTAAGTTTTTTGGTTATCGAACCATTTCAGGATTTTCTGAATATTTGTTAGTGAGTTAAACGAAAATTTATGGAGAAAAATTCACAAAAACTGATGAAAAAGAATGGTTATTTCAGGAATTTTACGAAGAAGATAAAACCATAAAAATAGAATTAGGAGGTGTATCTTTAGAATTTGATGATATTTATCATAAAGTAGATTTATCAACAAAATCTTAATAAGATCAAAAATATTGACCATCAAGATTTAATAACAGAATTAAAAGAAGATACCATTCTATAAAATCAACAAGTGATTGTTATTATTTTAAAGCTTGTTCAATTGCTGCTATGATAAAACCTTGGTAATTCATCTTTTTCTGTTTACAAGCTTCTTTTGCAGCGTTTAAAAGTTCAGAAGAAATATCGAGTTTTATACTTTCATTCTTGTTGACAAGTTCAAAGGTAACAGGAGAAAAATTATCCGTATTTAAGTAATCAGATAGGTCTTCCTTTAACAAGTTTTCTAAATCTTGATCACTGTTCATGTTCGGTAAATGCTTGTTCATATTTATTAACCTCTCTTTTTTACATCTAACTTAGACTAATGTTATAATAATATAGTAGGTAAAAAAATAAGATAAAAAATGAAAACTCAAACTAATTCAATTAAAAATCTTTCCTTACAGTATATTACTAACCAAAAAGGTGAAAAAGTCGCAGTTATTTTACCAATTGAAGAATTTGAAGAATTATTGATGGATCTAGAAGATTTGAAAGATATCAATGAAAGAAAAAATGAAACTACTATTGACCATCAAGACTTAATAAGGGAATTGACAGAAGATGGCATCCTATAAAATTAAGTGGAAAACTTCAGCAAAAAAAGAGCTAAAACGACTTGATAAAAAAGCTATTATTAGATTACTGGAAGCCATAGAAAGCTTAGCCAATAATCCCTATCCTGCAGGAGTGAAAAAACTTGTTAACTCAGGAGATAGTTATCGCATTAGGGTAGGAGAGTATAGAATAATTTACGAAATCCAGTCATCAGTTCTTATCATATATATTATTAAAATTGGTTCTCGCCAAAATATTTATAAATAATCATAAAAACGGAGATTAATACTATAATTTATCTAAGGAAACTACACAATTTAGGTGAGCAATGCCCACCTAAAAAATGTTAGTTATTGAGTTGTGACATACTTCTGCCTAAAGGCGAGAAGTTTCCTGGGCTGAACGTGCCATCACTGGTCTTACTCATTCATGTCTCCCAAGGCGTGAATTTCGGGATGCCCTCCCGTATGGCGATATCGTATCACATTACGTCCTAAAGGACGGAGTTTTAGACCCTTGATTTTTCGATAAATCTAACTATCCTTATCCTTAGAAGGTGCGGTTAAAATTTCCCAAGCTGCTTTGGCCGCTTCATTCAGGCGATCGCCAAAACTACTGACTTCCTTAACCACGGTGTTCCATTCCTTAACAACACCATCCCAATCTTTTTCTACCTCCTTTTGAATATATTTAACCGCCTCATCAATGCGTTGAGGGTCAAATAGTTTGCGTTCTTCGATATCTTGACGAATGCGACGAACTGTGTCTAAATAGTTCTCACGGGCTAACTCTCCCGCTTCTTTGGCTTCGGTTAAAGCTTTGCTTCTAATCGCGTCAATGAGTGCAGTGGTTTCTTGTTGAATCTCACTAGGGGTTTTATCCTTGGTGACAACTTCAACGTTTGTCTCTTCTGTCTTTGTAATAGCACTTTCTTTAGGGACTTGAGGTTCGGTAGTCATTTTAGTTTTCCTCTCGAATAGCTTTGTGTACATTCAATTTTAGATTTTAACCAACCTTTGACCACCCACATCGGGGGAATCTTTTCCCACTCTCTATTACTATTTTACCTAGGGTTGATGGTAGGTTCGAGGCAACGGCTTCCACCCATAGTTTAACGAATTTCTTCTCTGTACTTTAGGTTTGTCTCGTAAAGCTGACAATTGAGGTCATCAAAAAAATAATTTCTCTTAAAATATCACTAGATATCAGAATGAGATTGTGTGAGGACTATTAAAAGTGTTATTCAATATTCTTGATAGCCTACAATGGCTTTGTTTAATCCCTGTGATCGGTGGTTCCGTTTTTTCCTTATTAACCGTAGCTACCGTTAAACGGTTTTTTAAGCGATCCCCTCAAAATAACCATTTCACCCCTCCTGTGTCCGTTTTAAAGCCGGTACGAGGGTTAGAAAAGAATCTGAAACATAATTTAAGAACTATTGCTACTCAAGATTATCCTAACTATCAAGTCATATACTCCGTTCAAGATCCCCAAGATCCCGCTTATCCTATCATTAAAGGTATTCAAGCAGAATTTGGAAGCGATCGCATTTCTGTAGTCATCAGTCGAGTGGAAGCAGGGGCCAACGGGAAGGTGAATAACCTCTTAGGCGCGATGGAAGCAGCCAACCACGATATCATTATTATTAGCGACAGTGACACGCGCTTACAGCCCGATTATATCAAAACCATTGTCAATCCCTTGGCTAACCCGGATGTAGGTTGTGTCTGTACCCCGTTTAAAGTGACCAAAGCAGACAGTTGGTACGAAAAAATGGAACTTTTAACCATGAATGCTGACTTTATGCCTAGTGTCATGTTTGCAGAGGTAACAGGGGCTTCAAATTCCTGTTTGGGACCCTCTATTGCCATTCGTCGCTCAACCTTGGATAAATTAGGGGGTTTAGAGAGTTTAGCCGATTATTTAGTAGAAGACTACGAAATTGGACGACGGGTGTGGACATCGGGGCAAAAAATGGTACTCCTTCCCTATATGATCGATGTAGTGGTTGATCTAGCCAGTTGGAAAAATTGGTGGAGTCATCAAGTCTATTGGGATCAAAATACCTATTTAGCGAGACAAGGGGCTTTTGTTTCCACTATTTTAATCCGTTCTATTCCTTTTGCTCTCATTTTTGCTCTGTTACGATGGGATTTTATCGGATTAGAGGTCTTAGTGGCTACTATTCTAGTAAGAATGATAACGGCTTTTATGGTCGCTCGAACGATGAAAGACAAAGAAACCATCAAAAATTTATATCTATTACCCTTTCGGGATGTGGTGGGTTTAATTTTTTGGGGGTTAGCGTTTACCCAACGGACCGTTATTTGGCGGGGGGTTGAATTTAAGTTAACCAGTCACGGAAAAATGGTGAAACATCGTTTAATTCAAAATTGAGGTTCAACCATGTTATTGAAGCAATTATTAGGAGAAAAAAGAGAAGAAATTTTAAGTTTGGCTGCTAAACATGGGGCTTTTAATGTTAGGGTTTTTGGATCTGTCGTCAGGGGAGAAGAGACAGAAAATAGTGATATCGATTTTTTGATTGATTATGATTTATCGAAAATTTCTCCCTGGTTCCCAGTGGGGCTGATTGAGGATTTAGAAAAACTGTTAAATCGAAAAGTTGATATCGTTACGACTAAGTCTTTACATTATTTTATTAGGGATAAAATAATAAAAGAGGCAGTTAGTTTATGAAGGATAATAGGATTTATTTAATTCATATTCGAGACTGCTTGACAAGAATTAAATCTTATACAAAAGGAGGTAAAAAAGAATTCTTTGAGCAAATAATGATTCAAGATGCCGTTCTCAGAAATCTAGAGGTTATGTGTGAGTCAATTAAAAATTTACCGACAGAATGGAAAGAGTCAGAACCAGATATTTTATGGGAAAAAATTGCAGGATTTAGGAATAGATTAGCTCATGAATATCTAGGAATTGATATTGATTTGGTCTGGGATGTGGTGGAAACTTATCTGCCTTCCTTAGATAAAGCAATTGACTCTATTTCTGAAACATTCTGGAATAATTAATTAGTTACATGGAAGAGTTAACGACAAAAATCAAACAAAAAGCCCTGGAAATTGGCTTTCATAAAGTGGGTATTGCTAAAGTTGATAGGGAATATCAAGATGATGCAATTAATCATCTTCAAGCTTGGTTAGCGTTAGGATATAACGCAGATATGGCTTGGATGAATAACCCGAAACGGTTCGATATTCGTCAATGTATGCCAGAGGTTAAAACAGTCATTTCTGTTGCTCTGAATTATTATACCCCCTATCAACAATCGGAAGATAAAAAACAGGGTAAAATTTCCCGTTATGGGTGGGGAAGAGATTACCATAAAGTTATGACAAAAAAGCTTAAAACTTTGAGTCAATGGTTAGACAAGCAAGACGAAAGTATTAAAACCCGTTATTATGTTGATACTGGGCCAATTCAAGATAAGGTTTGGGCGATGCGATCGGGAATTGGTTGGATCGCTAAAAATAGTAACGTGATCACCAGAGAATACGGGAGTTGGGTGTTTTTAGGTGAAATTTTAACCAATTTAGACTTAATAACCGATAAACCCCATACAGAACATTGTGGAACTTGTACCCGATGTCTAGACGCTTGTCCTACTCATGCGATCACCAGTCCGTTTGTGGTGGATGCGAACCGTTGTATTGCCTATCATACTATCGAGAACCGTTCCGAACAGCTTCCTAAAGATATTGTAAATAATTTACAGGGATGGGTAGCCGGTTGTGATATTTGTCAAGAGGTTTGTCCTTGGAATCAGCGATTTTCCCAAGAAACTGAGATCCAAGATTTTCACCCTTATTCGGGTAATATTGCCCCAAACTTAGAAGAATTGGCCGATATAACCGAGGAGAAATGGCAACAACAATTCCCCGCTTCTGCATTACGGAGAATTAAACCGACGATGTGGCAACGGAATGCTCGTGCTAACCTAGAAGAACAGGGAAATTGAATTATCATAGATTATGGCCACAGGTTAGGACTGCTTCGGTTCCCTATTACCCTCTGTGTCCACTTACTATTTTGTCCTATCCAAACAAAGTGACGCTATATAACTATTCATTCTAAATAATTTAGAGTGATAGATATTGTCTTAAGAGAAATTTCTCGTACCACTCTTACTCTTCATTGTTAACCCGCAAAAAAATGGCACTCAAAGTAATTGTTTTTGATTTTGATGGGACTCTCGCTGACACTTATGATGCGTTTGTTGAAATTGCGAATAGTTTATCCGCCGAATTTGGTTATAAACCTGTTAATGAAGAAGAACAGGAAAAACTGAAACATTTAAGCGCAAGGGATTTGATCAAACAATCAGAAATTTCCCCCTTAAAAATACCATTTGTTCTCAAGCGAGTCAAGTCTGAATTGACCCATAAAATTGCCGAACTTAAGCCGATAGCAAATATTCCTTATTGTCTGGAACAATTAAAAAGTAAAGGCTATAACTTAGGAATTATAACATCTAACGCTGAGGATAATGTTCTTCGTTTTCTTGAAAATCATGAACTCGAGCAATTTTTTGATTTTATTTATGCAGGAACTACTTTATTTGGAAAACATAAAATTATCAAAAAAATACTACAAGAAAAAAAATTACTTCCCCATGAAATGATGTACATTGGTGACGAAACCAGAGATATTAATTCTGCCAAAAAAAGTCATGTTAAATGTGTGGGGGTAACTTGGGGATTTAACTCGGGGGAAGCGTTGGCTAAACAAGAACCCGATTTTCTCATTAATCAACCTTACGAATTAGTAACGATATTAGACAATTATCAACAACAAATTATAGACGATCAATCGAACATTAAACCTTTGACAATGGAGGGATAATTCATCCGAGTTTGGAGTTAGGAGCTTTTTCTAACAGTTACCATAACGAGATAACCGATAAATTTTCTCTTTGGTCATAGCATTACTGTATAATCTTCAGGAATTGAACACACCCCATCTGAATCAAAGATTATAGATGGGGATTCACTTGCACCCAGAAGCTTTGAAAGTACGGAGATAACGCTTCTTTCCAGGGATTATCATAATCGGCACGTTGTTCTATCATTGTGGTAATTATAACCAAACACGGGAGGGCGAAAACTCCTATCTTTCAAGTAGGAGATGAAGCGCGACTCGGCATTTTTAAATGCCGTGAACATCGGTTAATGAGAAAGCATTAAGTGGTATCATGATGCCGTTGTTCTTCGATGTATCTGCGAATGGTTTCACAAGAAACATTACCAGCAGTTGAGACAAAATAAGAGTGTGTCCAAAGACTAGGAATTTTCATCAAATGGGGAAATTCTTGGCGTAGATATCGAGAACTTCTACCCTTAATAGCTTTGACAACTTTATGAGGGGGGATAGTGGGTAAGACATTTACTAATAAATGTACATGGTCTGGCATGATTTCTAAAGCGATGATAATCCAATCATTCTCTTGACACACTTCCCAAATAATCTGACGTAATCTTTTTTCGACATCGCCAACCAATACTTTTTTTCTTCGTTTGGGTATCCAAACAAAATGATAATTAATTAGAGATACAGTATGTGAAGTTTTTCTATATTGTTGGTTCACAGTGAAAAAATAATGCTAGAATAGTGTAGATGAATACAGTATAGTCCACAATTAAATTAACGTCATTGATTCTAGGTTACTGCTATAAGCTTCGTCCTAATATTAGTCAGTCAGACAAGATTGACCGATGGATAGATATGCTTAGGGCTAACTATAATTGGTCTTTAGCTGACCGCATAGATTCCTATTATCAAAGATATATTTGTGGAGACTATTGCGACTTAAGAACTAAGGTAATTATTACTCCTTTAACTTGTTCATTAGGAGGTGCAACGGGGAATCCTTGGTCTAATAAAGGTAAGAAAAAAAGCCCCGTTAATATACAAATAACTGAACTTCCCTTACTAAAAAAAGCCAGACCTTGGTATGAGGAAATAGATTCTACTGTCCTACAACAAAATCTCAGACGGTTGGATAATGCCTATAATAACTTTTTTCAGCAAAAGAGAGGCTTTCCTAAGTTTAAGAATCGCAGTACATTTCATTCTTTTACTTATGCCACTGGAGTAAAGATCAAAGGGAATAAAATCTACTTACCTAAGTTGGGATGGACTAAATTCTATAATTCTCGTCCTATACCTGATGGGTTTAAGATTAAATCAGTTACAGTTAGAAAAAAGAGTAATGGTTATTATGTTTCAGTCAGAATAGAAGATAAATCTGTTCCTGATTTCCCTCTTAAGAATATACAAGAGGTCAAAACCGTTACCGGTTTAGATATGGGGTTAGGTAAGTTAGTTTACTGTTCAGACTCTTCAGCTATTGATAATCCTAAGTTTGCTACAAATCCTAAAACTAAACGATTGCAACGTATTCGGCCAAGAAGAGTGAGTCGGAAGAAAAGAAAGTCTAATAATAGACGAAAAGCTCAAAAACAACTTTCAGGTTTTCAACATCGAATTGCTACTAGACGAGAATCCTATCAATGGCAAACAGCTAAGAAAATTGTTCAAAAATCTGATGCTATTGCCATTGAGGATTTACAAATTTCTAACATGATTAAAAGATGCAAACCTAAATATGATGAAAAAACAGGGAGGTTTCTGAAAAATGGACAAAGTGCTAAAAGAGCTTTAAACCGATTAATTGCGGATGCTTCATGGTATTCATTAACCCAAAAAATTGAGTACATGGCTGCCAAGTCAGGAAAGATTGTTTTAAGGGTTAATCCCCGTCATACTTCGCAAGAATGTTCGGTTTGTCATCACATAGATCCTGATAATAGAGAAGGAGAAAAATTCCTTTGTACTAACTGTGGTCATGTTGATGATGCGAATTTTCAAGCTAGTCTTAATATCAAGAATAAGGCCATTAATCAGTATGGTTTAAACATAGTTAAGCGGTGCGACCCCGGTGAGTTGCACTCACCTAGGGAACGCGCACCAAGAGAAAAGTTTAGCCAAAAGGTACGGAGGGACTTGCCGGAACCGAAACAATTAACATTGTTTCAAACGCCCACCTCTGAATTAACAGAGACTAAACGGAGAAAACATTACGCTCGTAAGAGCAAACGTGATGTGCCTGGGAACTTGAGCGAATATGCTTTTCAGTTAAGTCTATTCAATCAAGAAAATAACCATCCCGACAGGGATTCGTTATGAATCTCCTCGGCTTTAGCCAGGAGAGCGTCAATTCATTAAAATGTGAAGCAACAACAAAAACAAAAGAATTCAGGGTGTTATCACCAATGACAGATAATAAAACACAATATATCTTAGCTCTTGATTTAGGAACCACCGGCAACCGCGCGATTATATTTAATCATGAGGGTGCAATGGTTGGCCAAGCATACAAAGAATTAACCCAACATTATCCCCAACCCGGTTGGCTAGAACACGATGCCCTAGAAATATGGCAAGATACCCTTAGCGTCTTGGAACAAGTGTTAGAAAAGACCAATATTCCAGCCAAAGACATTGCAGCCATCGGTTTAACTGTCCAACGAGAAACCTGTTTATTGTGGGATAAAACCACCGGCAAACCCCTTCATAAAGCCATTGTTTGGCAAGATAGACGCACCTCCCTTATGTGTAGTCAATTAAGAGAAATGGGTAAGGTACAAGAGATTGAAAGCCGCACCGGATTAGTATTAGATCCCTATTTCTCTGCTACTAAACTCGCTTGGTTAATAGACTGGGTAAAAGAACATAAACCCGACACCAATTTTGATAACGTCATCGCCGGAACCGTGGATACTTGGATGTTGTGGAACCTAACCGGAGGCAAAGTTCACGCCACAGACCATAGTAACGCTTGTCGGACGATGTTGATGAATCTGGATACTCGCAACTGGGACGAAACTTTACTAGATTTATTCAATATTCCTGCTCATATTATGCCCGAAATTAAACCCAGTATGGGCAAGTTTGGTCATACCGATGCCGACTTATTGGGGGTAGAAATTCCCATTACTGCTATTTTTGGGGATCAACAAGCAGCCCTATTTGCTCATGGTTGCAATCGTCCCGGGTTACTGAAATGCACCTACGGCACCGGCGCTTTCCTCATTGTACAAGCGGGCCATGAAGTGATGCGTTCCCCTAACGGTTTATTATCCACTGTGGCTTGGACGAAAGATCAATCGGTTAATTATGCTCTAGAAGGGGCGATTTTTACCGCAGGAGCTTCCATTCAATGGTTACGGGATGGCATCAAATTGATCAACAGTGCCGCCGAAACTGAGGACATCTGTAATCAAGTTTCCAATACCAACGGGGTCTATTTTGTCCCCGCTTTGAGTGGTTTGGGCGCACCTCACTGGGATATGACCGCGCGGGGGTTATTTATCGGTATTACTGGCGGTGTACAGCGCGAACATATGGTTAGAGCCGTTTTAGAAGCGATCGCCTATCAAGTTAAAGAAGTAGTGGATGCCATGAATAAAGATTCAGATTTATCGGTGGCGCGGTTGAAAGTCGATGGGGGTGCTTCTCAAAATAACTTTTTAATGCAGTTCCAAGCGGATGCGTTGGGGGTTCCCATTGAACGTCCGATGGTTGCTGACGCGACGGCGCAAGGGGCCGCCTTTGGAGCCGGTTTAACGGTGGGTTATTGGGATGATTACGATCAATTAGTGGCCAGTCGTAAAGTTGATCGCATCTTTGAACCCGGAAAAAATGCCTCGGCGGTGCAAGAAAACTTTGCAACCTGGAGTAAGGCCGTCGAACGAGCTAAACATTGGATCGAAGATCCACTTAACGCCTAACCTGACTAAGAAGTGTAGGGAGTGTGAGAAGGGTGGGGAGTAAACAGAAATGAATCTGGTTTTTCTCCCAGTCTCCCAGTCTCCCCCCGCTCCCCCTGCTCCCCCCGCTCCCCCTGCTCCCCCTGCTCCCCCCGCTCCCCCCGCTCCCCCTGCTCCCCCTGCTCCCCCCGCTCCCCCCGCTCCCCTGCTGCCCCCTACCTCTTCCAATATATTGATTGTTGACTAGGGATTCGCTACACTAGATTGGGTGTTTTGATTTTGTCCTACCCCACCATTAATGGCCACAATGTCTAATAGCCTAGAAACAGACTTGCAAACCCTACAACAAGAGGCAGAAAAAGAAATTACTGCCGTTGACAGTTTAGACGCATTAGAACAATTACGCATCAACTATTTAGGGAAAAAGGGCAAACTATCCCAAATCTTGCGAGGCATGGGTAAATTAAGCGCGGAAGAACGCCCCCGTGTGGGTTCTTTGGCCAATGAAGTCAAAGAAGCCTTACAAACGAACTTAGATAACCAGCGCAACACCCTAGAAACCGCTAAATTAAAGGCACAATTAGCAGCCGAAACCCTTGATGTAACGATGCCAGGGGTAAGTCGTCCTTCAGGCCGTTTACATCCCCTCAATAGTACCATTGATCGAGTATTAGACATTTTTGCGGGGTTAGGGTACCAAGTGGCCACCGGTCCTCACGTAGAAACGGATTACTATAACTTTGAAGCGTTGAATATTCCCCCCGATCATCCGGCCAGGGATATGCAAGACACCTTCTTTTTAACGGAGAATGTCTTGATGAGAACCCATACCTCTCCTGTGCAAATACGCTACATGGAAACCCATGAACCCCCTATCCGGATTGTTGCCCCAGGAAGGGTATATCGTCGGGATACAGTGGATGCAACCCATTCAGCAGTGTTCCATCAAGTGGAAATTTTAGCAGTGGATAAGGGGTTAACGTTTACGGATCTTAAGGGAACCATTAAGGAATTTTTAACCCAAATGTTCGGGGAAGCTTTACCAGTAAAGTTTCGCGCCAGTTATTTCCCGTTTACGGAACCCTCTGCAGAGGTTGATGTTCAGTGGAAAGGGAAATGGTTAGAGGTGATGGGTTGCGGTATGGTTGATCCCAATGTCTTAAAAGCAGTGGGTTATGATCCTGAAGTTTATACTGGGTTTGCTGCGGGGTTAGGGATCGAACGCTTTGCGATGGTATTACACCAAATTGATGATATTCGTCGGCTTTATAATAGCGATATGCGGTTTTTAAGTCAGTTTTAGCGTTTTGCTGAAATATGAGACCTAAGCCGCCAACCCAAGCCCGTTAAACCCAACCAAAGCAGACCCAAGACTGAACTCGATTCAGGGACAGTTGTTCCTTGGCGGAAGACAAAATTATTCAAAGTAACCGAATAAGTATTGTCAGTTTCATTGGTGGTAATACTATAGGTTGTGGGATAGTAGCCCGTCTCTGCATAATAAGTAGGCTGGGAGATGGAATAGGTATTATTTGGGTTAGAACGGAAAAATTCTTCAGTAATCATGGGTTCCCAAAAGATGACATCACTTTCAGCAGTTCCATAAATCCAAGTTTGGTCAAAGGGGTGATTATGTGGGGGAGGTTGTAATTCAGGGGAACTCGGGTCAAGCCAATGTTGTCCCATGCGGGGTTCTACCGCACCCGGAGGTCCGAAAAAGTCTGAAGGGAGAAATCCTGGTGGGGGAGGAGCAGAAAGATTCGGTTCAAATCCTGTAATAGCATGACGTTCTTCTGGGGAGATGGTGTAGAAGTGAACGTCAAAATGTCCTGAATCATAAATACCCATCGGCCCGTGTCCGTGGGGATTCCAGTTAAACCCCATATGATCAAAAGCAGTTAAGTCAAGAACTTCTTGAGGAAAAAGTAGCTCCCACTCAAACGTATAATTGCCACTGCCATCAATCAGTTGACCTTTCCAAACATCTGGAGGGGCAGGATCACTTTCCATCGGTAAATTATTGAGGGCATCTGCGCTAAAAGTGACCCCGATTGACGTTGGTTGACTGAGATCATCTGTCAAATCTCCCCAAACATAAATACTACCATCACCCATATTTTGGGGCGTTCCCATAAACCGTTGGACGGCTTCAGCTTTGCCAGGAATTCCGAGCAGTAAAAGTAATGAACTGGTAGCAAGCAAGGAAAGTTTTTTCATGAGTATTTAACCTCTATTAACTTATAAAATTGATCTAAACGGAATTGATGACATTTGTTGATTTTTTGCTTTTGAACTAGCATTAGATAATGCCGACATAGTTTCGGGCAAAGTCTCGAGCAAAGGTTGCCGAAGTTGTCAATTGCGCCAATTTTGACTGGCTCAATTTTTGTCGAAACTTGACATCATTGCTATCATTTCCTTCTGGTTTATGAACCATGTTGAACATGGTGTAGGAAAATTCTTGCGCTCGCCAAATGTAAGGTAAGCGAATTTCTGAGTAACGATTGAGATAGGAAATATCCTCTTTATTGTGGTAGTAGGATGCCAACGTTTCCGCTAAAACACCAGCGTCTTGTACTGCCAAATTCAGACCTTTTCCTCCCATCGGTGTAATAATATGGGCTGCGTCTCCTGCCATAAATAAACGACCATAATGCAACGGTTCCATGACGTAGTTACGGAGAGACATCAGACGCTTTTCAAAAATTTGACCTTCCGTTAACGTCCAGTCTTGCTTGGCTAAACGTTTCTGTAAGTTAGCCCAGATACGTTCATCGGGCCAGTCTTCCACTTGCTCGTCGGGAGAAATCTGTAAGTAATAACGAGAAATCTCGCTGTTACGAAGCATATGACCGGCAAAACCGTCGGGATGCAAAGCATAGATAGGATGTTCTGTGGAAGGTGGGGCATAGGCTAAGATGGCTAGCCAGCTATAGCCGTATTGTTTTTTGTAGATATGGATAGCCCCTTCGGGAATGGAAGGACGGGCAATGCCATGATAACCATCGCATCCAGCCACAAAATCCGCTTCAATCTTAATCAAGCACTCACTTTCTTGATCGTAACAGTCCACAACAACGCCGTCTTCATTCTGGAGGATTTGTTGACCTTCATGGCGAAATAAGAGTTTACCCCCCTGATCCAAATATTGTTGAATCAGATCGTCGTTGAGATCGCTTTGAGGATAGACATAATGAACATCGCCACCACTTAACTGGCCGTATTCCAAGACAATACTGTAGTCGGGATAGCGAAATTCACAACGATCATGAGTTGGCTGATGGTCAATCTGGGTATGGACTAAACCGTATTTTCTCAATAAGTCAACGGTCGTACATTCCAGTAATCCAGCCCGACCTCTGGCGTAAATTTCTTGGCGACTGTATTTATCAATGACAATACAATTAATGCCGTTTTGTTGGAGAATGTTACCGAGAACAATGCCCGCAGGCCCTGACCCGAGAATGCAAACGGATGTTTTGAGGGTTATGGTGGAAGGAATTTCCATAACTGCTTCAGTTGAATCATTCATAATTCATTCAGGTGTTACTAAATTTGTCACTTTTTGCTTAAACACTTTTGGTCAGTGAATCAGAGGGAACCCAGTTGGGGACTAAACTTTTTGCCCAATGTAGGGGTTTGAGCAAGGGTTGAGTTAAGGCTTTCAATCCATAAATGACACGGCCTTTTAAGCCCGCTTTGACCACGTGATTGAAGGGACTGATGGGTAACTTAGCGATTAATTTCTGAGCCAAGGCTTCTTTTTGACCCGGGCCTCGTAACCGAAACTGAGTCGCTTGAGTCGCACCGTACACCATACGAAGCCAAAGAGGAGTATGTAAGAAAAAGTATTGCCACAATGGGGGTTGACAACCAATTATGTTAGCTAGGTCATCCATGTAAGCATGATAATCAACCAAGCTTCGGATTCGAGCAGCGTTATGTTCAAACTGTTTTAAGTATTTATCTCGATCCTTCGAGATGGTTTGCTCCATTTCTTCATAACTGGGAAGCGTCAATTGTTCGGTGCAAATGAGAGCAAACAGTCGAGCTTGCATTTCCATAATGGGAAACTGACTACCAAACCCGGGTCTTGCCCAACCAATCCAAACCAGTCTGTCTCCATATTGAGTATCAAACATATGTTTATAACAAGTGCGGGGGTCAATCTGCTTCAGTTGCTCTGGAAGGAAAGGCACATAGTTTTTATAACCGGTGCAAAATACCACTGCATCAACTTGGTCTAAGGTTTCTCCTTCTACGGTGATTAAGGTTTTGCCACCATTTTCTACTTTTAAAATTTCGCCGACTATTTGACATCCATGATGCACCATTGCTTTGGGCAAGGATAAGGTTTTCGTGCCGTAGGTTCCCCAGATTCCGTTTTGGACTTTAACCTTACTATTCAGTTCCACGATCGCATCATGAATGGGATGTTGTTTACTCAATTCTGCTTCAGTGATCAGTTGACTAAAGACTGATCCATATTCTTTGGGTAGTCCGTATAAACCCCGATGTGTGGCAATGTCAGCAGCCCGTTCCCCTCGTTTCCTGGGGGTGATCCAACCGGTTGAACTGCGAAGGCTAACCCAACAATTTTTGGCAACACGAGAAATTTCTAAGGCTACGTCTGAGCCTGATTCCCCACCCCCAACAACTAAGATATTTTTACCGACAAAGTGATTAGCGTTACGGTATTGTTTGGAATGGGAAAATTCTACTTGAGTTAATGAATCTTTCCACTCAGGATAACTGGGAATACTATTGTTACCGATGGCTAAGGCAACGCGTTTCGTCTGAAACGTTTCTCCAGAGGCAATTTGAATGTTCCAGCCATCGTCCCCTTGAGGGGTAATTGCCACAACTCGGGAATGGAAACGGATTTTATCCAGAACCCCAAAATATTTGCCGTACCGTTGCCAGTAGTCAACAATTTGGTCTTTTGTCCAGAATTCCTGTTGTTGTCCATCACCCATCCAGAAATCTGAAAACATACTATAGGTGCAAGAAGACGTTAACACTAAATTGTCATAAGTATTGGCAAAAACCCCTCCTATGGTTTCTGCTTGCTCTAAGCAAAGGACATTACTTACCCCTTGTTCGAGTAATTCTTTGGTGGTGACTAAGCCACCCGGACCGGCTCCAATAACAATGCAATCAAACATAGAGTTAAGCTCGTTCATTTTGTTGTTTTCCTGTGTTGAGATGTTGTCTGTTTTTTCCATCGCTGATTCTTGGTTTAAAAGCAGTTTTCAAATCAATAGACTAACGATGAACATAAAAATTCCCCCCCCACACTTCCCACCCCTCCCACACTCCCCACACTCAACTTGACTAGAATATTGATACACCCAATTGAAAACTGCTATAAAACCCTCAGGAATTTCCTATGGCTGGGTTGCGATACATTAAATAATTCAGGTAGGAAAAGATCACTAAGGCAATTAAGCTTGCGTAAACGGTTATGGGTGTTAAAGGAATCAGGGCCAAGGAGGTGGTGACTTCGATTGAAATCAACCCAATTAAGATATGGACGATGGTTTGTCGCGGCATTAGGCTACATAACATTGCCCCCAGAGGTGCGCCGATGACCACAACAGGGATGGATGCTAACCAGTAACTAAGGACGAGTTCACTAAAATCATGCAAGACGAATAGTTGTAAGAAAAATCCAGTCACTGCGTTGAAAGCCATCATGATGACGGATGTGGGTGTGGCGACGGTTTCACAAAAGTGAAATAACACAACCATGACTGAGAACGTAAAAATATCGATCCCAGTGCCAACCAGTCCACTCATGACTCCGCCGAGAAATCCCGCTAAGATTAAGATGCCCCGTTCTTGATGCCTCCAAACAGGCATGGCGACATGATAATTTCTGATGCCTCGATTTAATACCAGTAAGGTAACGCCAAAACTAGCAACCATCATGGTAAAAGACATCTTAATGACATCTGGAGGCAAAAAGGGGGCTAAAAAACGCAAGCCTAGAAAAACCCCTAAAACCCCCCCTAGACTTCCCCAACGAATTGCTTTCCACTCCACTTTGATTCCTGTTAAGCAGATTGCTAAGGCAGCAGAACTCATACCGATACTCTGAATAGCTAGGGAAAATACTTTGGCATCGTGGGGAGTAACCTGAAGCACTTTGGTGAAAACAGGAAAGGCAACGGCTCCTCCTCCCATACTGGTTCCCCCAGCAATCATCGAACCAAAAATCATGGTTAAAGAACTTTCCCAATAGTTGATTAAGTACGAAATGGCATGAAAAGGACTGAGTATGGTTAGCCACGCTGTCCAGACAATGAGAGGAATTGACACAATAACAGTGCGTTTGGAAATAGACATGGGAAAGTTGATCTGCAAAAATTTAGTAAGATATCAGCTAAGTTTTTTAGTGTTAGAAATTTTGGAGAAAATAGCTCTCAGGAAACTTTTCAGTGATAATCATGGTCGGTTTTTTTTGCGAAAAGACGACATAAGTCCGAAACAATACATTTTCTTCGGGATCAACATTAAAATAATTGGCTAATTCTTGAGCGGGTTCTTTACCCGAATCAATAATTTCTTTAAAGTTTTCAACTTTTTGTTCAAACCAGAGTTTACCAATGGGGGTTTTGGTTGTTAGCAGTTCGTTTTTAAATCGCTCATGGAGATTATCAACTAACACAACTGAACTGGCATAGATAAAATTTCTACGGCTGATTTTTCCCCTAAGCAGTACCTCTCGTTCGATAACTTTGTCTCCTTTTTTTACCTGTATATTCGGAATATCATGTTCTATATCGATTAATTTTTCTGAAAGTTTGATTAATTGGATTTGCTCAAAAAGATAGGCTTCTAAGATATCTGTAACAGTTCCATTCGTCGTTAGTAAAATTCTTTGAAAAGTGCTTAAAGAAGAAGGATTGAGATGAGAATGTTTGAGGGATTTTTGCAAATCATTTCTCATTATTTTGTTGTTTTGACAATTATCTGTCAGTTTGTTTAAATCAAAAACATAAACGATCTCTTCTAGCCTTACTGGACTATCTTTTGATTTTTGACTACTTAAGTCATGTTTCCCATTTTCCAGTTTAGTCACTGTTTTATTTCCTCATTTAAATATGTTTGAAGATTAATTGGAATAATAAACTCTTAACTCTAAAAAAATAGTTTTTTAGAGAGTTTATTAAAAAGATTCAGAAAAATTACTGAAAGCAATTTACGTAATAGTCAATATTTCTTAAGTTGCTACAGTTTAATCCTGCTAACTAGAAGTCAACGGGAGTATGGATCAAAAACAAAAGGTGCGAAAGCCTGATAATCAATAGGATTGATCGAAATGGCATTCTTGATAGGGACAAACAACAACAGTGCGGTCATCAAGCTTTAACAGCAAGAAACCTCAAATATTGAGTCAAAAAAATATTAGTTATAGCTACATTCTTATTGTTCCCACGTTAAAGGGTTAAATTTACATCTTATGGAAAAAATATTAAAAATACTCAAAATCCTGAAGGGATCAACATCAGTTAGATAAAAGTACAATTCGTATTTAGTAGATTTACTACCCTAGAAAGGTTAGACAAGATAAAATTGACTCAGAGATTTTACTCTTTTGAGTTATCTCAGTAATTTTACGTTAAGGGTAAAAAGATTGTAAAAATCTCTCCTTGTTGCGATCGCTGACGGACAATTAATTTCCCCCCCAAACGATTAAAGAGGTTTTTGGTTACATCTAAATTTAAACTAACACTCCCAGTTTCTGGTTGTAATAATAACAGTTGTCCCAACGCTTTAAACGGGTTATGTTGTCGATAAGATTCTGTCTGAAATTGTACTTTTAATTGATGACCGGCGGTACTCACTTGTACTTTGATTTCTCCCCCACCGGATAAACTACGGGTACATTTTTCAATTAACCCGCTTAACACTTGATCCAACATTCCTGGATCACTCACTACTTGAGGTAATTTTTTGGGAAGTCCTACCTCTAAATTAACGTTACGTCGTTGTGCTTGTCGCTTCCAACGGGGAATAGATTGATGGAATAAGCTATCTAAAGAAGTTCTCACTAATTCGACAGAAGAATTATGATGCGCTTTACTTTTTAATTCTGTAGCACGGAAAATTAACTCCATGCGGTTAATTTGTTCGCTACATTCTTGATCAATATTTTCCAATAATCGCATCATTTTCGGGTCTAATTCTTTATTTCTTAGCAATAACCGAGTCATGGTACGAATACTGGTCAACGGGGTGCGAATCTCATGACTCAATGCTTGAAGTAAAGCGACATCCGTAGACTCTTCCACCGTAGAATGGGTAAACGCATTTTTTGTAGAGGAAACGGTTTGATGCTCTATATTCTCTAAGTCTTGATTGTGACGATATTTGCGAGCTAAAATCGGGGAAATTTGGGGAAAATAATGGAGTAATAAACGACTAAATTCTGTGACCACCTGATAACTGGGGATAGCAGGGGTCAATTGTTTGACTAAGTCTTCCACATAGGGAAGTTGGGGATGATTGACTAAACTGAGACGCGATCGCAACCCTAACCATCCTTGATAGACCACATCGGGATCAAAGGAAAATTGAAACGCAGGTAACCCTAAACTATCTTCCCCCAGTACCATCAACAAGGAAAATTGAGGGGTGAAAATTAGACAAAATTGTTCAGTTGCTAAGGGATCTTGAGGAGAGACCGGAAATTCTGTAATCTTTGGTTTATGGTTGCTACAGGGGGACTCAGAAAACCCGGGTAGTTGAAATTGTTGCCAACTCTGTGAACTCAGTTGAAGGGTAAAAATACCTGACCAGACTGCATGGGTTAAGTCTGGGTGACAGAGAATAGGAGTCGGGGCGGATAAAATGAGTCCTTGAGGGTTAGGGGTATCCGATGGAGTCTTGTCTAAGTAGGATAAGAGTAAAATTTCTAAAGAGGCGATCGCACTGACCCATTGTGCTTGGGACTTGAGTCGTAATTGCTCAATTTCGGTGGGGGTTGGTTCCGATGGAGAGGGAACCCGATTGCTCACTGGATCACGGTTAATAATGTCGCTTAATTTTTCTAATAACGCCTCAGAAATCATCATAAATTTGTCTCAGTTCTGACATTCACCTCTAACTTCCTAAATAATAAACGGATTGAAAAATTTATAACAGGAGTATAACCGAACAACCTACAGTGCAATTTCCTCTCATTATCCTGCATTGTTTGTTATCCCCATCAAGAACCGTTGATTGATGATCCCCCATCTAATCAGTTAAACTCATAACAACTATGAGTTGATATAGTATCTTTACTGGGGATTCGTTATATTAAAACCGAAAATATACCGCTTGATTTTTCAAAGGTTATATCATGACTACCTTAACCCGCTGGTTTCTAGCACAAGAAACCCCTATTATTGATCCGTCTTTAGTCAATCAACTGTATTCTGATGGTTGGACTTTGGTTCAAGGTGTACTCATCCTATTAGTTGGTTGGGTGATCGCCTTTGTCGTTAGAGGTGTGGTTAAAAAACTGCTCAATAGCACCGAAGTCGATAATCAAATCGCTGCTTGGATTGCAGGGGAAGATTCATCAGGAAGTTCTATTCCCATTGAAAAATGGCTATCGGACTTTGCCTATTGGATTATTATTCTCTTTGCCGTTGTTGCTTTCTTAAACACCCTGAAACTTGAGGCGGTTTATGAACCGCTTAATGCCCTCCTAGAAGAAATTACCAGTTTCTTACCGAAACTCTTGGGGGCCGGCATTCTCTCCGCGATCGCTTGGTTGTTAGCGACTTTATCTAAAATGCTGATCACCCGCGTTTTAGGGAGTTTCAATCTCGAACAACGGTTAGGAGAAGGCAATGAGCAACTTTCGGTGGCTCAAACCATCGGGACTGCTGTTTACTGGTTTATCTTCTTACTGTTTCTGCCGTCAATTCTCAGTACTCTCAATCTTGAAGGTACCTTAGTTCCCGTACAAGGACTCGTCGATGAAATTTTAGCCATTATTCCCAATATTCTCGGTGCCGTCATTATCGGAACCGTGGGTTGGGTTGTGGCGAAAATTATTCAACGGGTGGTTAGTAGTTTATTAGCCACCACTCCCATTAATCAAATCGGGGAAAAATTTGGTTTATCGGGCGACCCCACTGGCAACTCCTTATCCAGTATTATTGGCACTGTTGTCAACGTTTTAATCTTAATTCCCGTTGCCATTACCGCTTTAGACGCACTGCAAATTCAAGCCATTTCCCAACCAGCCACGGAAATGCTCAATCAAATCTTAAATCTCTTGCCGAAATTATTTGCAGCGACGGTGGTGTTAGGATTAGCTTATGTTGGGGGACAATATCTCTCAGAGATGGTCAGTAATGTTTTGAGTAATGTGGGCTTTAACAACATTTTTCAATGGTTGGGTATCGCTCAAACCGCCAAAACCCTAGAAACTGCTACCGAAGAAACCCCTACGACTCAAACCAAAACCCCATCAGAAATTGTTGGCATTATTGTTTTAGTCGCAGTGATGTTAATTGCTGCGTTAACGGCGGTAGATATTCTCGAAATCGAAGCCTTACGGGCTGTGGTTGGTACTTTATTAGCGATCGCTGGTCAAGTTTTAGTGGGACTGGCAGTTTTGGCCTTAGGACTCTATTTAGCCAATCTTTGCTTTAACCTAATTACCAATTCTGGCACCCGTCAAGCTCAATTTTTAGGCCACACTGCCCGCATTTCGATTCTTGTTTTTGTGGTTGCCATGGCCTTACAACAGATGGGCATTGCGCCTAATATTGTTAATTTAGCCTTTGGCTTATTAGTTGGAGGCATTGCTGCAGCCATTGCCTTAGCCTTTGGGTTGGGGGGACGAGAAGTAGCGGCCGAACAACTACGCGCTTGGTTAAATGGTCGGTTTGTGGATACGGAAAGCTCTGAAAAAGACTCCTAAAATCATCTGAGCGGGTAAGGGTTGGGTAGTGACAATCAACCCTTACTCATTTGACCCTAAACTCCTCCTCCTCTGCTCCCTCTGCTTCCCCTGCCCTCCTACCTTAACGTATGGGATTGAAAAGGATTGGAGATCATCACCTAGGCCACTTGGGGTTCTAACAGAGATTCTAACTGTTGAATCCCTTTTTTAAGGTGTCGTGTCACCGTCATGGGACTAATGCCAATTTGTTTGGCTGCTTCTTTGCGAGGGAGTTCATGGAGAAAGACACATTCAATAGCTGCCTTCGTTTTCTCCTCTAGTTGACTCAGGGCCCGTTGTAATTGTAAGCGGTCCTCTTCTAGTCGTTGTTTGGCTTGATAATGTTGATCCGGTAAGGTATCTCCAAAACTAATGGAACAATCCACATTTTGACTAATGGTTGCATCTAAACTGACTAGGAGACGATTTTGCAAAGCCAATTGACATTCATTCCATTCTTCGAGGGGAACGTTCAAGGCTTCAGCAATTTCCCAATCCACAGGAGGACGTTTGAGGGTAACCGTTAATTGTTTACGTATTTTTTTTGCTTTATTATAAAGTTCTTGCCAACGTCTAGGAATTCTCATGACACTCCCTTTGTCACGAAGATAATGAAGCATTTCTCCCCGAATATAGGGAATAGCAAAGGAACTAAACGCACAACCCTGTTGAGGATCAAAGCGTTCGATGGCACGAATCAAACCTAAATAACCAATTTGTTCTAAATCTTCGTAAGGTTCTGAACATTGCCGACTAATACGATGAGCGACTTGACGCACTAACCCTAAATTACGTTCTACCAACTGATTGCGTAATTCTAAAGAAGGATTACGGGCATAAGCACTTAACAGTTCCATGCTATCTATATATTTTTTCTTAGTTGATTGATGATAGTGAGTGGTCATGGTCTTACATCCAAATAATTGTTAAATGGCAAATAATAAAGAAATTAGGTAAACATACATCCCTCTCTTAACTACCTTCGATCAGTCTCTATCAACAACAGATAAGTTGATTGCTGTGTCTTGGTTGAAAATCCAAGTAGGGAATCTTGTCTATATGTTCCTATTGTCCTTCTCAGAGAAATTCCCTACTATCGGCATTCTACGGAAATCTTGAGCATCACCCCGCAATGACTCTGGATAAATACGCAGATAGACCCCCTTTACTTTACTAACTATTAATTTTTTCTATGCAAATCAATAAACCAGAGTCTGTTTAGCCCCTATTCTAGAAATTTTTGCTGAGATAGCATTTTCAGCAGAATCATTCCCTCAAAATCCCAGAGTTTAGGTATCATGACATTCAAAAGACTCTACAAAATCAACCAGACTATCAAGGGATTCCCGCCAAGGTTTCTCAACAAGTTTTGATGATAATTGAGAGAAACTGGAAGAGTTTTTTAGCCGCTAATAACGCTTACAAAGAAACCCCATCAAAATTTAAAGGCCGTCCTCGTCTTCCTGGATATAAACATAAAATAAAAGGAAGAAATGTGGTGGTTTATACAAAACAAGCTATCAGCAAAAAACAACTTAAACAAGGTTTGATTAATCCCAGTAAAACCGAGATTTACCTAAAAACCAAGGTAGATACTTCAAAAATCAAACAAGTTCGTCTTGTCCCTAAACTTAACCATTATGTCATTGAGGTCATTTATGAAGCCACGGAAAAACAATACAAGTTAGAGGCAAATCGTTATGCTAGTATTGATCTTGGATTAAACAATTTAGCTACATTAACTTTCAATCAAGCTGGAATCAAACCGCTCTTGATAAATGGCAGACCGTTAAAATCCATCAATCAATACTATAATAAAGTCAAAAGCTCTTTACAATCTCTTTTAGGAGAAAATCAATCAAGCAAGAAATTAAAAAAACTTTGTAATAAAAGAGAATTCAAAATTAATGATTATCTCCATAAAGCTTCTCGTTTTATTATTAATACTCTCGTTAATGAGAAAATAGGAACTTTGATAATTGGTCATAATCCCAACTGGAAACAGAACATTAATATAGGAAAAAGAAATAATCAAAATTTCGTTTCTATCCCCTATAATAAGCTCATAGAAATGTTGTCTTATAAAGCAGAGATGGTGGGAATCCAGGTAATTATTACTGAAGAATCTTATACCTCAAAAGCCTCTTTTATGGATAATGATGACCTTCCAGTTTATAAAAAAGGCCAGAAAAATCAAGTTAACGTCTCGACTCCGCTCGACGTTAAAATTGAGCGTAGCCGAAGTTTTAATTTTTCAGGAAAAAGAGTAAAAAGAGGTTTATATCGCACTAGCAACAGAAAATTAATCAATGCTGATGTTAACGGTTCGTTGAACATTATGAGAAAAGCAGTCCCAAATGCCTTTGGCCATGGGATAGAGGGTGTTGTAGTTCACCCAGTCAGGGTCACACCGGCAAAATAAGGATATGTCATATTTGACTATATCTTTATGAACTATTCTTTACTAGCCAATGGTTATCATTTTCAGTTATAAAACGTAAGTAGTTCTTAAATCAGTAGGGAGAGATTCTATGAGTAATACCAGTAACTTTCGTGATGCAATTCGCGAGGCCAAAAGCCAACATCTCGTTGGCCCTAATGTCATTGCCAATGCTTTGCCTTTTGTGGGGGGGGGTTTAGTTCTAACCGCAGTGGGAACCTACGGAGGGTTAGGGGTCATTCAATCCTTTCCTAATCTCTTTTACCCGACTTTCTTTGTGGCCATCGTTTTAGAATTAGTTCTCTTTTTTGTTGCTCGTAATATCGCCGAAAAAGGGAATAATGGCACCGCTTTACCTTTATTGGCTTTGTATAGCCTCTTATCGGGTTATACTCTCAGTGGCCTGGTTTTTGTGGCCTTGGGAACTCAAGGCGTGGGTAGTCAAGGCATTGCGATCGCAGCTTTGGGGTGTGGCATCACTTTCGTTTTTGCTCGCAGTGTGGGGTCAAATCTCTCGGATGAAGATGGCATGGCCTTAACCAAAACCATCGGTTTAGGGATGATTGCCCTGTTAGTGGTGATTTTTGGTCAGTTAATCTTTGCTTTATTCGGGGTTTATACCCCCAGTTGGTTAGAAATCGCTATTTCTGGATTAGGGGTATTATTATTTGTTGGGGCTGCGGTGGTGGATTTTTATATCCTTCCCCGTACTTACCGCGATGAACAATATCTGCCGGCTGCCCTTTCTATGTACCTTACCTACATCAATCTTTTCATCTTCATTTTACGCTTGCTCATTGCTATTAATGGTCGTGATTAGAAGAATTGATTTTCTAGGTAAGTAAAGACTCTAGGGGAGAAAAATGTCTAAAATTTTCTCCCCCTTTGCGTTAAATTAGTAAAGTAAAGAACTGTAAACAAGCTCCTTAAACGAAAAATCTATGAGTGAACCTTCTACCCAACCTACCGAAACCCCTAACCTCGAAGACCCTAAATTTGGCTTTAACGATTATGCAGAACGGCTCAATGGCCGTGCGGCCATGGTTGGTTTTTTATTGATTTTGGCCATTGAATACTTTACAGGACAAGGTTTATTGTCTTGGTTAGGCTTACATTAAACCCTAAACTTGGTTAACCTGATGTCGGGCAGAATACCCCATCCGTCTATCTTAAATGTTGTCAGAGGACTCCCGTTACACCGACAGGTTAACGGCGAGATGAATGACAACCAGCCAAAAAATCGACCGAAGGGAGTCAGCGTCTTGAGTGTGTCTTCTCTTGGTGCGCGTTCCCTAGGCGGTTGCCTAACGGCGCGTCTTCGACGGTACGAATCGCCGGGGTCGCACCGCTACATTCGTCTCCGATAAGCGAATTACACACTCGCTTTAGGTAAACGTTTAATATAATCACGAATAACCTCAGATACAGAAAACCCTTTAGATTTAGCGTAAAGTGTAATACGTTCAAATTCGTCGTCGGTTAACCTAACTTTAATGCTTTTATCCCTTACCATGTTCCCTTGATTGGAGTACAATAATTATTATAACTGAGTGACCAGTAATGTGGGCCGGTTAATAAACAAAAACAAAAAAGTACCATGAAAACTGAAGAGTCAAAGTAGAGGGTTTTTACCACTAATCCCTGGTAATGTAAAACTTTGAGGGACTAGAAAAACTGATACTTTTTGCGGTCGGGCAGCCCGTGTTCTGGATAGAAACCAGGAAATATAAAAGGCTTGTGGAGTCGATCGGACGGGGGTGATCCCCCCTAACCCCCCTTACTAAGGGGGGAATCAAAGGGGGGATCATCTAGTTACGAGGCAATCTGAAAGAAGCAAGAATCTCCCGTTACAATCTTTGATTTAACGGGAGAGTGTCAAACGGTGGGGATGAATGACCGACCAATACCGCTAACAAACCCCACTTATCCACTAAACGACAACAAAGTGTTGATGAGTCAGTGCAAGATTAGGATCGAGATTAGCAAACGGGGTAGCAGCAGCAGCCCCATTGCCATCGTTATCAAAGAGTAAGTCGCCATTGCTGTCATTGTAAATCAAGCGGTGTGTGTTGGTAGAAGCAGCAGAGCCTAATGTAAACTGAGAGCTATCAATTTGTCCAAGGGGCAAATTAAAGCCATTGGCAGCCAATTCGATAACATCATCAGCTACGGTAAAGTCAGTAATGGTGTCAATGCCGTCAGTGGGGCTGGAGAAGGAGAAGCGATTCCGATAGGGTCTCTCGTCAGAGGCAAGTATGTCTCTGGCAGCATTGGCTAAGATATTATTGTCTAAACCACCCTCTAAAAGAGAGTCTTTCGATAAAGTGTTACGATGACTCTGATCAGTATCATCTCCTAAGAGCAGGTGGGTTTGAGAGTTATGGTTAACAACAATGAGTTTTAAACTATGTTCATCGATAAGGGCTTCAAAGTGCAAATCTTCGTTGATATAGGTATTTTCTAATTCAATGCCATCGTCAAGGGTAACCTGATTAAATTTGACAATTTCAAAAGTTTGTCCCAGTTGTAGTTGATTTCTTAAATTGTCATTCAGTTTAATATGATAGCGACCATCAAGATGGGCAATCCCTCCTTGACTGGTATAATCATTGATGGGCTTAATTACCAGTTGATCAAACTTATTAAAGTCCTCAAGTTCAAAAATGTGATTCGTTTGATCAGTTTCTCTAAATTTTTCGGCTCGAATTGTTAGCTGACCAATATCACCTTCAGTCATTCCAGCGGAGATAGTAGCCGCATCAAAGTTAACGGGAGTATAACGAGCAGAAATAACGCCTTCTCCCGTGACTACACCACCATTGATATTGATGGTATCCCAACTTTCTAAATGACCATTATTTTTGAGAATAAGGCTACCTGAATGTTGTGTAAATGACTCTCGTAAAACCAGCTTTTTCTCATCAATGATTATAGTATTGCTATTAATTAAATCTCCTTCTATTTGCCCTTGTTGAGCGATAATAGTCCCTTTATTATCTACGAGATGATTCTGACTAAAGCTAGTAGTTTTAATGCGTCCATTAGTAATTTCTAAGACACCTTGAATTTCATTAGTAAAGATACTATCAATTAAAGAAAAGTCTCTGTAAGTTGATAAAATTGCTTTTCCTTCATTAAAGAAATTACTGTTAGTAATTTTGCCTCCTATAAACTGAAAGATACCTTGATTACTGTATCCTGTTTCTCCAGTTAATTCACCTGAAGAATAGAGTTTGGTCTTTCCATTAAAGATAAAAGGGGAGTCGACTTCAGTAATAATTGTGGCTCTAATTTCTACAATTCCTCGATTATTGAGGGTACTATTTTCAGTGAAGCGAAACGATTGATCATATCGTCCATCATCAAAGGTTAATCTGCCTTTCTCCCCAACGATCATCTGTCCACTGTTCGTTCCCCCTCCAGATAAGGTCAATTCGCCAATTTCGGCTTGCAAAATTCCATCATTGTTAAACTTAGCACTAATCTCCGTATCAGTATAAGCACTATAATTAATATTATTAAAAGTTCCATGATTATTGACTTCACTAAGAGCTTGATAACCAGCCCAGACTTGTATATTTCCACCGTTTAGATTATAGTTACCAAAGTTATTAATTTCACCACCTTTTAGCCATAAAGTGCCTGGTTTATGAGTGATTTGTTGAAGATTATTCAGTTGAGCTTCTAGATAAATATTTCCTGAGAAAGTAACATCTCCATTCATATTAAATAAACCTGAATCAGAACTAGCTAGTGTGCCTCCTTGCCAGAAAACTTGACCCCCTAATTCAATATTACTAGATGCTATGGCCGCAATATCATGAGAATTTCTCCCTTTAGTAAAGAAAATTTGACCATTATTTTCAAAAGTTGTGTTTTTCAACTGATTAATATGTCCATTAATATAACCATCTTCTCCAGAAAAAGAAAGGGTTGAACTTTCAGCAATTGAAAAATGAGTATTAACAAAACTTCCTCCTCCTGCCAGAGTTAGGGAACCTGATTTAAGAGAAACTAAGGAATTATCAAAAATTGAGAAAACTTGAACCTTAACTTTAGTGTGATCGATGAGTTCAATTAACCCTTTATTTAAGATTTGGCTCGAAGTATTATTGCTCAATTCACGAATAGAAATGCGCTTTCCGCCACTGAAAGAAAGCTTGCTATTTTCAGCGTTACTTAAAATTTTCCCAAGAGCAAGATTCTCTGTGATTAGTAGATGATTTTGATTGGTAAAATTAAGGTCGATACGGAATTCAACACCATCTTTAATGGTAAAAATACCTGTATTAATGGCTTCTCCTTCTCCTTGAAATGTTGTGCTTGAATAATTACTATCAAACCAATTAATCATACCATTGAAGATAAATTCATCGTGAAAATGGTATTGACCCCTATTAAAATCGAGTCTCCCTTGATTGTTAATAACAGTATTGGAGAAGTGATAACCATCTGCATAACTGCGAAACATGAGGTGAGCATCTTCACTAACTAAATAAGTAGCATCGGTACTCTGGCCATTGTGGGTGAGTTTTAAGACACCTTCTTTAATATCAATCAAGCCGTAGTTATTTAACTGAACGCCAATAAATGCTTCTTGGCTACCAGTTTTCGTAATTATTCCTGTACTCTGGTTAATGATTTGACCACCATCATCATTATGATCAGTAATGTTAACCCCGCTAAGATCACTTTTGGAACCGACTTCAGCTTTTAAGATAAAATGCCCTTCATTGTTTATCATGCCTTCTTTAGCTATTCTAAGGTCAATATATCCCTCTGAAGTTCTTAAGGTTGCTCCCTTGAGATTGTGGAGGATGGTTTTTAAGAAATGTTGACTATAACTGAGTAAATCCACAAGGACTGCAAGATAATATAAAGAGGGGATGAGTGTCGGTTCTTTACCCGTTGTAATCAAAAAATCATTTTTGTTGACAAAGCTACCGCTTCCTGTGAGGGTGCTAAAACCCCCAATCATATCTCCCCAAAAAGTCTTGTCTAACTCAATGGTACTTTGAGCCTCTAGAATTGTCCCCGAACCACCAATGTGCAACCATCCATTCTCTTTAGTATTGATTTTTATTCCTTCAAGACTATGATGATGCCCTAAAAAGCTGATAGTTGCATCTTTTTCAACAATAATATTTGTGTTTTTGTAAAGTCCGTCCCCACGAAAAGCAAGATTTGAACCTGGGGCCGCCTTCAAAGTTCCTCCATAATCTTCAACAGATACTGAAATTTCTACATAGTTTCCCCCAACCCCTTGCTCTGCAATGATTGTTCCACCTTCATTAATCAGCCGACTTTTCTCAACACTCAGACTATAGAGATCCCTTATATGAGAATAATCTGGCTCAAAACCATATCCAACATTGGTCAAATATACCGTATCTATTTCCATCCCTTCAACAGCGCGGGAGGGGAGACCATAGTTACTGCCTAGTAGTTTAATTGTCCCCGTTGTTTTATTAATTACCCAAGTATCATCTAACTTTAAATTAGGGAATTTTTGAACTATAAACCCTTCGTTAATGAAGATTGCTTCTTTGAGGTATATTTTAGATGCTTGTTCAAAGATAGCACTGCCATTATTTATAAAAGTTCCAGTTAAAGTTCCTTGCCAAAAGAAACTATTTTTATTGAGGTTGACAATGCCATCAGTAATAAAATAAGGGCTTTCAGGGCTGTAATTAGAACTACCAAAATAAAAATCTTTATTTAATTGTCCATTGTCTATTACCCTAAGACTACCTCCTGAAAACTTAAAGACTTCCTCACTGGTCAAACTATTGATGATTGTCTCCCCTTGTGTGTAAGTTGTCGTAATATCTGTTGGAACATCGATCACGACTTGGTCATCAGGGTTGTTATTAGGCAATTCTCCATTTAACCAGTTAAGGAGATCATGCCACTCACCATCAATGAATGCGATCCAAGTTAGTGTTTTCATTACTGTCAATCCGTTTATTACTAAGATGTTGTCTCTCTAATTTCTCTTCAATGAAGTGAGTTAGCTTGCATTACTTTGATGTTGTATTCTTCACGAATATTCCACAGGGGAACATCTAAATATTGCTGAAAATCATAGGTGTGCCATTTCTTAGACATCTGCATTGAATAACTAATGGCCTGACAACAGGGAACAAAGCACCACCACATCCACCACATCTTGTCTAAGAACGAACTAGCTCTGAGAATCTCTTTAATCCGTTGACTGAATTCGCGATCGCCAAATATTTTTTTAGTCACTTGTATTGAATCCCAGAAATCTTTACCGGGATAAGTTGCCCAAAATTGCCAAGTATCTAAGATAACCTCCGATTCTGGAGAAATGTCCATTCCCGTAAGAACATGAACCACATCATGTGCCTTAAATGCTTGAGCGATGATACGGCGATCGTTGTCTGCAAAACGATCTAAAGTGGGGAAGGCTGCATAATATTCTGCTAAACCGGCTCTAAGAGTTTGTTGGCTGTTTTGGTTCTGATACTTCATTATCCTCACCTATAGCAATCAGGAATGATATATGAGAACCCATTAGGACATAATAATATTATGTCCCTACCAATAAGCTGCTGTAGGGATTTAACAATGTTAAATCCTCTTTGTCATTTT
>JAAUYH010075625.1_pt1 | contig 86650 bp, 76 predicted proteins | sample 7278061 | NCBI WGS metagenome assembly JAAUYH01 (sample SAMN14350203, study PRJNA611818) | marine sediment metagenome | isolation source: surface marine sediment (0.6m) | place: French Polynesia: Moorea | collected 2018-08 | reverse complement strand
TTGTAACCAGAGGTCAATTTTGGCTAAATCTTCTCCTCCATCTCCATCCCTTACATTTCCTACAATATCGAGGGTTTCTGAGGGATGATAACTATTTTTATTCAGGGTTAAATTTAAGTTAGTTGGGGCTTCATTTATATTTAAAATATTAACTTCTAATACTTCTTCATAGAATAATCCATTTTGATCGGTTGTCCTAATGCGAATACTATAATTATTTCTAATTTCATAGTTAAAAATAGCGTTACTTATCAGTTGGTTATCAATAATTGTAAATAGAGAATTATCGTTCGATCCTGTTCCTGAAACCAGACTATAGTTAAAGGTATTTGTGATATTAGGAGCGGTGGTACTTAAAGTACCAATTAATGTATTAGTGCCTAAATTTTCAGAAATTTCATTATTAGAAAGACTCAAATCTGTGGGGGCTTGATCGTTAGAAATAACATTAAGATTAAAGCTATCTTCAATATTTTGCCATTGCAATTGTTCCCCGTAAATTAGAGCGATTTGCACTAAATTCATTTTGAACAGGGGGATCAGTAGGAACATCATCAATAAATAAATTATTGACGATAAAACCACCCCCTTGAATAATAAACTCAGGAACAGAACGATGAATTATACTATTGTCATAATCATTATCATTGATATAATTGATAAAATTATTAACGGTTAAAAATGCGCCATTTTGAGCTTGATCGAATAATAAAACATTAATAATTCCCCCTGCTAAGTCTGTATTATATAATTCAAAGGTTGCGACTTTGCCAGTGCTTAAAGGATCATCAAAATGACTAAGTAAATCTATATTTGTATTGGCTGCATTTTCTACAACGTTTACATCACTGATAGGGGTTTTAATAATGGGTAAAGACGCTTCATTAATATTATCAATTCTAATCCTTAATGATTTCTCAAAAGATAAGCCATCTTGATCCGTTGTCCGAACTCGAATATCATAAAAACTCTTAGTTTCGTAGTTAAAAATAGCATTGGTTTTGAGTTGATTATTTTCAATGGTAAATAAACTATTATCCGTTGAACCTGTTCCCGAAACTAAGCTATAAGTAAAGGTATCCCCTGTGTCTGGATCAGTGGTAATAAACTCACCAATAATAGTATCAATGGGTTGATGTTCTCGAATTCTGCTATTAGATAGGTTTAAATCGGTTGGACTTTGGTTAGACATTTCTTGGTTAATAATAGTAGCAACAGCTTGATTATCAGTTAAATGGGCGTTAATAGATTGACTTAAGTTTAAATAAAGCGTCTCATCATTTTCTAACACATTATCATTCAAAATGGAAAGAGCAATCGTTTTATTAATTTCTCCTGGTTCAAAGGTTAAGAATCCGTTAATAGATGTATAATCATTTCCTGCTGTTGCAGTACCATCTTCGGTGGCGTAATTAACAGTAATTATTTCATTACTAGGGGTAGACAAAGAAACATTAAATATCAGTTCTTGATTGTCAGAATCATTTTCTGTAACGGTAGGATTAGAAATCGTTAAAAAGGGTATATTCCAATCATTAGCTATCCATTGGGTGGTCATTTCCCAAGTTTCAGGAGTCCATTCTGTGATACTTTCCCATGCTTCATCTGACCATTTTGTGGTTGCGTCCCAAGCTTCATCTATCCATAATGGCATCGCATTCCAAAAATTATTAATGGGTTCTGTATCTGTCTCTGTAATGGTGTTTTCGTTAAGGGTTTGTGCTTCTAATAAAGATTGATTAATATTGACGGATTGAGTAGATGAATCAAACTCAAAAGATTGGGTAGTAAAATCAGACGTTGATGATAATCCTAGCATCTCTCTTGCTTCTTGAATAATTGACTTCCAAGCACTACTTACACTACTTCCCCAAGATTTTGCAGTATCCCAAGCCTTAATCACATCATCTCTGATAGTGTCATATATGGATGATACAGCATCAATAGCTTCTCCAATAAATCCTCGATTCAGTTCAACCGTTCCTCTATAGGTTAAAGCCGCCGAAAGATATGCTCCGGTTAATCTTCCAGTTACCGGACCAAGTGCTGGCCCACCAATTATAGTTCCTACTATTCTCCCTAACTTAGCAATGGCAGTCTGAATGGCAAAATAATCAGGATCTGGTAAGTAAGTAAACCAATAATCACTCAAATCATTAGTTGACGGAAATGATGTTTGAATTAAATTATCAGGCTCTGTAAGATTGGTTCTAATGATAAGTTCATTTAAAACTGGTACGGAATGTTTTTCAACAATAGGCGTTATAAAATTGAACAAATCTATTTCATCATCTATTGAATAAACTGATTTACCCCAGTTGCCATTGAGATAAGTTGAACCTGCCATACTTATGAAGTCAGCAGAAGTAATATAATGTTTAACTCCTTGATTATTAGAAGGATTCAAATTAATTCCCTCTTGTTGAGAAATTCCAGGACTATTAAAAGTGACAATTTTACCCAAGTCTTCTTGATAACTTGCACCAAACCATTGACTTAATGCACCCCCTAAACTATGACCTGTAATATGAGGTGCAAAAGTTACATTATATTCAGGATTACTGACATCTGATAACCATTGATTAATATCAGTTTGACTGCCAATAAATTGACTATAACCAACGCCTTCAGGACTAGCATTACTCAACCAATCTAGTGAACTTGTAAACTCTGTTCCTCGAATTGCTAAAACAGGTGGTTTGGCTTGGTCATAAATCGTTCCTTTGGCGTAGGTATAATCTTGTTCTAAGCTGTCAAGTAGGTCAATAAAAACTTCTCCATTTCTATAAGATTCTGTATCAGTTCCTCCCGAAACATAGGCGATTTCTCTAAGGAAATCATCATCATTTTCAGCAATTTCTGCATTAATAGGATTAGCTAAAACAACGAATAAATCTTCATAAGCAGTTAACCCAACAGCATTAAAACCTGTTGCATCATTAGTGATAATTTCGTCGATATAATAATCTTCATAACCAACGTCATCTAAGTCACTATAGTCATAAACTGAATCAACTAATTTTCCGATATCTGCATCTTTCCAGTCACGATAAGCAGTATCTTTAGCAAATAATTCTAAGGCTGCATCACTAACCGGTGAACTACCAAAAACAGTAATTTCTATTTCTTTTTTGGTTTCTCCTGGTAAAAAGCTAAGGATATTTTTTGAGACATTATTATAATCTTTTTCTCTATCTATGTCCGAAGAGGTAGCACTGCCATCTAGAGTATAATATTCAACGATGATAGGTTTATCATATTCTGATGACAATTCAACTTCAAAAATAAGGTTTTTGTGATTGGTATTTGCTTCAACTTCTACCCAACTATCACTAATAGATATAGTAGGTTTAGGTAAGGTTTCAGGAGAGGGGGGAAGTGGTGTAAAATTTCCTGTATTACCAACATCATAGATGTCTGGATAGGTTGGATGTAATTCATTTTCAACCCATTCTCTTAGATCACGATCATCGTAATAGTAACGAGAACTGGTTGTAGTTTCTCCCTCTGGAGTGATATACCACACTCGACTTGATATATTTCCAATAATTGTACTATTTGAACTCCAAGTACCTCTGTTATAAATACCACCACCTCTAGTATTAGCGGTATTACCAGTAATTGTATTATTAGTTAACGTATGTGTACGAATTTCTGTTATTTTAGTAACATCGTACTCTGTGCCAAAAGCGATCGCAACATTATTCCAAAACTCATCCGACTGAGCAAAATCGAATAAAGCATCAAACAGGGTAGGTAAAACTGGTGATAACGAGTCAGTCATGTCAGTACATTCCAGTAAAAGATAATACGGAGGAAGATTGACTAGAATGTATCATGATTAAGCTAAAATTATCATCAAAGCAAACACTGAATAACCCAGAAAAAACAGATTTTCTTCTACGTACAACTACGGATATCAGTCAAATGTCGATAAGTGCGATCGCAGTTAACAGCACTTAACTCACCAGAAGGATTAATAAACCTCGTCATGAGTTCCAATATCAATCAAATTGATTTCATCTTCTAAAGTTTCTTGATTTTGCTCAAAGCAAAATACAATACGACAATCATATTCAACGGTACAAGCCCAAGCCCCTGATAATTTTCCTTTGAGTTTATGGGTGCGTAATATAGGATTATAAGGGTCATTAGCTAATAATCTTAATTTAGATTCAATTTTTAGCTTTAACTCTGGCTTTCTTTTTATGACAGCTTTAAAAGCGCGTTTAAAAGATGGACTTAGAATTAATTTAGTCATTATTTAATTCTGTAATAATGTCATCAACATTTCCCCGAAAAACTTTCCCCTGTTGATAGTCTTGACGAGCTTGATGAATATTATTAGCCATTTCTTCTCGTCTTTTCTCGATTTGTCTATGTCGAATAATATTAATTAAATCATCTTGTTCATCGGTAGAAAGACGATCAATCATTTCTAAAATTTGATGAAATTGAATCGTTTGTGACATTGTACTTTTTCCTTTTTTCAAATTGAATAATAAGTAGATTGTAGATCCAAGTTTGAAATTCCTATCTCTGCCTTATTTTGCTGGTGGAATACCCTTCAAAGAAATTAACGCATCAATGACCAATTTAGCCACAGGGGCTGCTACTGTTGAACCATAGGTATTACCCCCTTTGGGTTCATCTACTACCACCAAAACCACATATCTAGGGGATTCTACGGGTAAAATGGAGACAAAACTGGTAATTTTGGCATTGGGCAAATAACCGCCCCTTGGCCCCGCTTTTTGTGCCGTTCCGGTTTTCCCGCCAATACGATAATTTGCGGTTTTTGCTGCTGAGCCTTCATCTACTACGGTTTCCATCAATTCCACCACTGTTTGACTTACCTTTGGGTCAAGAATTTGTTGGCTAGGATAATCAGGTTGCCAGTGGATGGTTCCTTCTGTATCCACTAACCCTTTTACCAAATGGGGGGTAACTAATTTTCCACCATTGGCTAAAGCACCTTGTAACTGAACTAATTTCATGGGGGTTAAAGAAAATCCTTGCCCAAAAGAAGCAGTGGCCACTTCAATTGATCGCTCGGTAAACACTTCTTTACTTTTCAGTCTTCCTGCCACTTCTCCTGGTAAATCAATGCCTGTTTTTTGAGTAATGCCTAAGTCTTGTAAACGTTGATAATAATCCGCTTTTTTCAAGCGTCGCATCATGTCCACCATGGCCACATTACTAGAGGTTTGTAGAATTTCAGCAATATTAATGGAACCATTGCCCCTTAAAGTCGCATTTCTAATGGGCCACCCATCTACCTTGACCAACCCGGAATCATAAATCACCGTATTCGGTTGAATAACCCCGGCTTCTAAGGCTAAGGCAACGTTAATGGGTTTAAAGGTAGAACCGGGTTCATATAAGTCACTAACCGTCCAATTTTTTAATAATTCGAGATTGGACTTGTAAAATGAGTTGGGGTCAAAGGTGGGTTCACACACTAAAGACAAGATAGAACCATCCGTCGCATCCATGACAATAACCGCCCCACGTTTAGCATTAAACTTCTGGATTTGTTGTTGCAAAGCAGCCCGGGCTGCCCGTTGGAGGCGCATATCTACCGTTAATTGAACCCGCCAATCGTTAGACAGGAGTAAATTTTGAGGCAAAGAGTTAGGAAGAATAGCACCGAGAGCGGTTCTTCGGACGTATAAACTCTTTAAATCTCGTTGTAAGAGTTTTTCTTGACCTAATTCTACACCGGCTTGCCCTTGTCGTTCGTGATCGACAAATCCTACCACATCGGCCATCATTTTTTCTTGAGGATAGAAACGGGCATAGGTTTCATTCACTTCTACGCCATCTAACCCCAGTTCTTGAATTTGTTTAGCTACCCCCTCGTCTAAGTTTCTGGCGATGGGAATGCCTGTTTTACGCTGTTTAAACCGTTCGATGAGGTCTTGAGGGGTTCGATTTTCTAGAACCGCACTGAGTGCTGCTGCTACCTCTGGCTGGGGTTTCTTGAACTGAATGGGATGGACATATAAGATATATTCCAGGCGATCGGTGGCTAAAATATTACCTTCACTGTCAACAATAGACCGTCGCGGGATATAGGGACGGATATTGACCGTTTGTTGTAAACGGGCTTTTTGTTTGAGTTCCTCTGCTTGAACAATTTGCAGTTGATAGGCTTTCCAACCTAACCCTAACATTGCACTGACCAAAACTGCCCACACCAACAACAAACGAAATTTAGGTAAGGGAGAGGGTTTCGGTTGTCCTCTCCGTCTGGAGGAATTGGGCGATCGCTTAGCAATTCTATTTCTAGGGACTGGTTTAGATGAACGAGTTCGACGAGATTTAGAAAAAGAGTGAGAACGCTGTTGAGATCGAGAGTTAGCCATGGCCGGTTCAAGTGTGAGAAGTGGTTGAATGAAGTTACAAATCAGAAGTCAGAAGTTTAAACGGTGAAATATCTAAAATACTTTACTCACTAATAAGCAATGGGGGTGTCTGTAATAATGGGTATGTTTTGCTTTTCTTGAGGTTGTTCACTCATCTCAATAACAGGAACCTCAGCAGGGGAGAGAAAGATGGACTGGTAAGGGTTGGGTGGTGTTAGTCCGGCTGCGGGTTGTTCCGCTTGTTCTGCCATTTTATGCTTTAACGACTCATTGGTGGCGGCCAGTTGACGTTCATTTCTTTGTAAGGTTTTCAGTTTGGAAAATTCTTGACTCCAAAGGGTCGGTGCATAAACTGTCCAACCATAAACCCCTAATGTGATGGCGACTAAACCACAGGTAAAGCTAGTTGACCCTTTTTGTACCAATAGGAGGAATTGTAAGGCTAAAGGAAGTTGCTTGCCCTTGGTTGGTAAGGGGGTAACTTTACAACGAGACTGGGAAGGCTTACGGGTGACGGTTTTGGGAGTAATAGACTGATAACGACGGGTTGGGGTCGCTTTTGGACGACGACGGTAACGGGTGGGGGGTGGTGTGGGTAAATAATCGCGTGCAGCAGTCATAGTAATTGATTTATGAGTCGTGCAAATGCTTTGATTCTAAATTGAAGGTAATTAAATGATTCTGATCAGAATCTTAAAAACGTGACTGATGGGTTAGACGGCCAGAACTCGTACTATGTTGCATAGATTTAACAATTAGGCATTCAAAAGGCAAAAAGTCATGAAATCAAGATAATTTTAACAACAGATTATCATTAAAGAAAAGTAAAAAATAGAGACGATTAATTACATTTTTCTCATTTAGCCAAATAATGATTAAAGATTAAATATAGGTTTAAATTATTTAAAAAAAGATGAAAATAGATATATTATAAACTTTAATAATCATTAAAGAAAATATAAAATTTGTCTGGCTAATATTAACTTGGTTCCAAAATTCATTAAAATTTAAACTTTACTAATCCAAAATGTATTGTAAGATTCAGATTAGAAGATAAATTTGATTTAGGTGTGATGAGAAAGTAAAAGAGTCGAATTATCTTGATCAAGATTTTGAAGGAAAACCAATAAATATGATTGCAGCAGCACCCTCCTCCAACGGATATCACATTCATGGGACTAAACCAGAACTACCTCCCATCAGTGGTTGGGAAGCCGAGATCGCTTCAGTGGTTAATCATAATGACCCTATTTTTGCCCCCCATTCTAATATTAATCTCGCTAATGTAAAATCAGGGTTTGCTTGCGCCCTCCATATGCACCAGCCTACCATTCCCGCCGGTCATAACGGTGCGTTGATTAGTAACTTACAACATATGTTTGATAATCAACATATTGGGGATAATCATAACGCCCCTACTTTTGCTTGGTGTTATAAGCGCATTGGAGAATTTATCCCCGAATTAGTTCAGAATGGTTGTAATCCTCGCATTATGCTGGACTATTCTGGTAATTTACTCTGGGATTTTCAACAAACCCCCCGCCACGACATTTTAGAACCTCTCAAGCGTATTGCTAACGATCCTCAATATTATCCTTATGTGGAATGGTTAGGAACCATGTGGAGTCACGCGGTTGCCCCTTCTACCCCCATTCCTGACCTAAAATTACAGATCCAAGCTTGGCAACATCAGTTTGCTGCCTTATTCGGTTACGATGCCCTAAGACGGGTTAAAGGGTTCTCTCCCCCAGAAATGCACTTACCCAATAATCCTGATACCCTTTATGAATATATCAAGGCTCTTAAAGAGTGTGGTTATCGTTGGTTATTGGTACAAGAAGATTCCGTTGAACGGTTAAACGGAGATAGCTTACATAAAAATGGCGATGATAAGTATGTTCCTAACCGTTTAGTGGCCCGTAACTCCCACGGCGAAGTTATCAGCATTACGGCGTTAATCAAAACCCAAGGGTCTGACACCAAGTTAGTTGCTCAAATGCAACCCTATCACGAAGCTAAAGCCAGAGGAAAGCAAAAACTCGGTAATGTTGAAGTGCCTTCTTGTGTTTCTCAGATCGCTGACGGAGAAAACGGCGGTGTGATGATGAACGAGTTTCCTGACGGTTTCCGCAATGCTTTCTATAGCATTAAAGATAACCAAGAAGGTGTGGTTGGCTTTAATGGGACTGAGTACATCGAACTCTTAGAACAAGCGGGTGTTACTGAAGATGATTATCCCGTTTGTCAAGCAGTGGGACAACACAAAATCTGGAATAAGATTGGTACAGATAATCTAACCCCTGAGAAAGTTAATCAGGCGATCGCAGAGTTAGAAAAAACAGATGATCGCTTTCATATGGACGGTGCATCCTGGACTAATGATCTGAGTTGGGTTAAAGGGTATGAAAACGTCTTGGGACCCATGAACGAACTCAGTGCTGGTTTTCATCAGAAATTCGATTCTCGTGTGGAACAAGATGCGAATGTGACTCGGACCCCCGAGTACCAAGAAGCTCTACTCTATACCATGTTAGTTGAAACTAGCTGTTTCCGTTATTGGGGACAGGGTGCTTGGACAGACTACGCCCGTGAACTTTATAATCGCGGTAAGCATTTCGTTCAATAAGTCTTTGTTGGGTACACTTTCAAGGATCGCTTCTTTAATTAAGGGGCGATCTTTTTTTTCTTTTAGCCATTCCGACTACAGTAAAATTTTTAAAGTGAAAGTAAACCCAGGAATAACATTTTCTCCGTTTAAAATTGCATCAGCAGGATAAATAGTAATCGAACCATCTTGACGATAAACTAAAGCTTGACGGTTATGGCGATCAATTAACCAACCTAACTTAACCCCATTCTCCCGATACTCTTCCATTTTATTTTTTAACACCTCTAGATTATCAGTTTTTGACCTAATTTCAATCACAAAATCTGGGGCTAAATTGAAAAATTCGTCTTCTCCTTCATCCCATCCCAAAGGTAGGCGATCTTTTGCTACAAAAGCAACATCAGGAGAACGAACTGCACCATTGGGCAGTTTAAACCCTGTACTGGAACTAAATACCTCTCCTAAGTCATTTTCTTGTACCCAGGTGAATACATAAGCACCTGCTTTGATTTCTCTATTTCCTGATATTTTTCCTGTAGGTGCCATAGTTACTAAAGTTCCATCTGCGTTACGTTCAAATCTCAATTCTGGGTTTTGAGAACTGAGTTTCATTAGTTCTTGATCACTGATTGTTTGAGTGGTTTGTATCATAAGAGTTTAATGGTTTCTAGTTTAATGATAATGTCAAATTCCTAAGTTATATATCATTGAGATCAACCCCCAAGCTTCTCAGTCTTTCTTCGAGTAATTTTGCTCTTTCTTGTGCTTTTTTCGCTTCTTCTTGAGGGGTTAAATACCGTTTACCTTCTCGATTATACCAATATAACCATTCTCGTTCGATTCCTTGATAAACCCCTTTTTCTCTACCGATTCCTAAATTGATTTCTGCTAACCAAACCGGTTCCCCTCCTAATAATTCATACTCTCCATTGTTTAATTGATACACTTCTAAACGAGGTTTTCTTTTTCTTAAAGGGTTATAAATGACATAATATAACACTCCCATTTTTGCGTAATCTTCTTTCTTTTGAGTATATTCTCCTCGTCTGGTTTGAGATACCACTTCTAACACCATTGTGGGGATAACCAATTCATCCCATAACACATAAGATAACCTCAAATCTGAATCAATAATACGGGGAACTCCTACGCTTAAAAACCCGTCGGGAACAATCACATCTGTAGGGTTTTCAGGGTCATAATAAATTCCCATATTAATGCCAAAATACCAGTCCATTCTATCAGCCCAAAGGGTGGCTAAAATAATTTGTAACACTTGGGGAACTAAAATATGTATTTCATTATCCACAGGAGTATCATCACAGTCAGGTAAATCTTCAGCAGAGGGTAAACAATCATGGGGATTATAGTTTAATAACATTGTTAGAAATTGAATTCGCTTGGGAAGATTTTATTTTATTCTATCATTAGAATATTCTCTTGTTACTATTATTACTATAATTCTCCTGTTTCTCTTAAAATTTGTTCTTCCAAATGAGAGGCAATATGAAAGTGTGAATCTGAACGTAACTGATTGATAATTGTCTTTACTGATGATACATTGCCTTTCTCCCATCCTCTTAAGAGAATTCCTAAAACACCAGTTATATTTAACCCTAAACTTCTAGCAATTTTTCGTCCATCTCTTTCATCAAGCAAGATGAAATCTGCTTTCAATTCAATAGCTAAAGCAATAGTTTCGGATTCTCCTTCGTCTAATTCCCGTTTTAATAATTCAACAAAAGCTTTATTTTCTACTGATTTAACTTTTATCCAAGAAGCATCAATCGCTTCTCTTAATTGTAAGGAACCTGGAATATTTTCGTTAATTCTTAACTCCCTTAAAACAGCATTAGGAATAATAATCTCTCTAAATTGTTCTCTAACAAGATGAAGTTGGTTAATGATTCCTAAATTAAGTAATGGGGACGTATTACTGATGACGGGCATAGTTTAAATCTTCTTCTAATTCTTGTTGAGTATAATGTCGATTGATCCCTCTTTCTCCTAATAATTGACTAAATTGATGATGTTCCATGTCTGCTAATTCTCTAGCTTTTCCAAAAGATAGTAATTCTTGTTGATATAAACTAACAGCTAATTCTTTTCGTAGTTCACTTTCAAGACGTTTTTCTGGTAAGCGAATAGATTGTATAATAGAATCTGGAATAGAGAGTTGCATAGTTTGATTTTTGGCTATATTGACACCCAAAATCATTATAACCATTATCACTACGAACGTTTATATTTTATTATACCCACCGACTTATTTAACTTCTAATGCTCTAATCTTTCCAAGTAACAATTTTTTTATCAGAATGTCTCAGATATTAAAATAATTTAAGTTTGAGGAGTGTTTGATGAGTAAATATCTATTGGCAAAAGTAGATTTTACTTTGATAGTAGTTCTTTTAATACTGATTTATCCCTCGAAGAAAAGGTGGACAATGCCCACCTTACCAAACTTGTCATTGCGAGGGGAAATATCAACAGTAAGCTTTGAATTTTATTGAAAACACCCCGAAGCAATCTCTCTAGCTATTTATGAGAACTGGTATTACTATTTTATAATTCATTCGGCTCAATACCCAAGCTTCTAAGTCTTTCTTCTATAACAATCAGTAATGATATGTGAGAAATGATGAGGACATAATGGTATTATGTCCCTACAAATCCACCCTTGTAGGGATTTTACTCTTTTATATCCTATTGGTCATTTTCTAACAACTGATTCCTGATTGCTTTAGTAATTTTTCTCTTTCTTGAACTTCTCAAACTTGTTTTTGTGCTTTTTTAGCTTCTTCTTGAGGGGTTAAATAGCGTTTACCTTCTTTATTATACCAATATAACCATTCTCGTTCAACGCCTTGATAAATTCCTATTTCTCTACCGATTCCTAAATTGATTTCTGCTAACCAAACCGGTTCACTTTGTAATAATTCATACTCTCCACTATTTAATTGATACACTTCTAAACGAGGTTTTCTTTTTCTTAAAGGGTTATAAATAACGTAATATAACACTGCCATCTGAGCATAAAAATATTTCTTTTCTGTATATTCTTTTCTCCTTTTATGGGAAACAACTTCTAACACAACAGTCGGAACTTTTTGTTCTTCCCACAATACATAAGATAACCTTAAAAAGCCATCAGGAACAATCGCAGGCTGATAAGGATCATAATAAATTCCCATATCCACACCAAAATACCAGTCCATTCTTTCTTCCCAAATTAAGGCTAAAATATCTTTGAGAACATGGGGAATTAAGCCTTGTAGTTCGTTATCCACAGGGGTATCATCAGAGTCCAGTAAATCTTCAGCAGAGGGTAAACAATGACGGGGATTATAGTTTAATAGCATGGTGTTAATTTAATTAACTGTTTTCTAAAGATTGTCAGCAAAATAACGATGATATAATTGACAACTGGGTTGTGCTTCATCTCCTACTAAAGCAATGAGTCCCATACTTTCTAATTTATAAGCAGCCGATGGTTCTAATTGTACGCCAGTATCATTTTTTACCACTTCTTTCATAGCATCAGCTAATTCAGGAGAGGATTGTAAATTATCCCAATGACGACGTAAATGACTACTATAAATTCCTCCTTGGGTTGGGGCTTCTGCTAATAGTTTATCTGAGGAAATTTTCTTAGAAGCTAAAGCTTTTAAAGCTAAATCAATCAAATAAGGATGACCCCCTACCATCTCAATTAAATCTTTAGTAAACTGTTCTTGTTCAATATTTCCAGACCAATCTAATTTATAAACTTTGGCTAATTTTAAGACTTGTTCTAAATTAAATCCTGGTAATTTAACTTGTTTTCCTACATTAAACGGAGATTGATTTGCATCTAATTTGATATAAACTTCCGTGGAATTCGCAATCACTAAACGTAGGTTTTGCCAAATTTCTAAATTATTGGCTTCTTCGTGCCAATAGCGTAACATGGGTAAAAAATCTTGAGCAATCTCTACATATTCAAAGATGCGATCTAAATTATCTAAACCCAAAACTAAAGGGCGATCAATATTTTCTAAAACATAACTTTGAAAGTAGGTTTTACAACTCACTAAACTGCCAAATAACTCCTCATCCCAATAATCATCGAGTTGTGGTTTTAAGCCTAATTCTCTGCTAATATTGGCACAAAACCAACGTAAAAATTTATCCAAACTGCTAAACATTGCTGATTCAGCAGAGCGAAGGTTTAGGTAAACTTTGCGATAATCATTATCGTCTGCATAGTCTAAAATTAACTTCAAAAGGGAAGTTTTTCCCATTTTTTCAGGGGCTTTAATTCGTATTAATGACCCAGGTTGAAGAATCTGAAGACAACAATCTGATTCAATGGGAGGACGAGAAATATAATCACCAGTAGGGGGAGGAGGAAGAGGACTAACAGGATCTGTAATGTCTCTGAGCCATTCAGGATGTTTGATATCTTTTAACCATTCTCGTAAGATTTGAAATTTTCCGGGTCCTTTGCTGCGGGGATCTAATTCAGGACAACCATTGGTTTTTTCACTAGAAAAAGAACTATAGAGTTCTGTCATTTGTTTTTTATACGTTTCGTGACTCGCTGCTTCTGCTAGTTCCCATACTTCTGTATCCGGTTTGCGCCAATTTTCGTAAGCAAACCGTACTAAAAAAATTTCTCTTAATCTTCCTTTCAAATTTTGATCATTGGCAACATCTTTGAGGAATAGATCCCAGTTTTTAGGTTTCATAGCGATCGCATTAATGATAATATCGATTAAAACAAAAATTCCTGATGTGATCAGGCTTGTAAAAAACACTTCTCATCTAAAATAGTTTTATTCTACTATTTTCTACTTAATTCCATGTTGCCTCCTGTAATGGATGGGAAAAATTAACGATTAATGGGACTGACATTCTAACAAAGGATTCTTATGATGAGAGTAGAGGGTAACCAACTATTAAAGACACCCTCTGACCAGGTGTGAGTTAAGGAGATGACCCAACCATGAACAACAAACTAACACTCAAGCGTAAACTAGCAACCATCATGGCGATTTCCCTTCTTGTGTTTTTCGGTGTGGAAACCATGGCCGTCGCTACGTCTAACCCTTTTGCCGATAGTGCTACTACTTATGGTAAAGACTGTCCTGGGGACGAAAAAGATGACTGCTAAATGTCACTATCGTTCTTAAACTCCGACCACAACACACCTAAACGTTGGAGAAAGCTAGGATTTTTCCTGGCTTTTTCTTGTAAAGTGTAACCGATGAATAGTCAAAATACGGATAACCTCTGAGGTAAAAAACAAAATACTTTGCTTATCATCTTAGTCTATATATAGAACTTCGTTTTAGGGATTATTCAAATCTTCATCATCTTGGGGTTTCGTGGTGGGTTCAATAGGTTCGGTTTCGAGTTGTGATTTGATATTCTGTGGGAAAGATTGGGTTGAGCTAGGTTTTATTGCTCGTGGTTGAGGTATTGAAGTTAGTGGGACGAAAGATTGTTCATATACTTGAGAGTTGAATGAATGTCTAATCTGTTTTTGTTCTTCTAATAAATTTTTATACTCTTCCAACAATGAATCAACTAATTGGGGAGCGTTTTCCTTATTTACTCTTATAATCATTCCTATTAGTTAACTCTCAATACCAAAGAGTTCTTGATCTAATTTAGATAAAACTTTATTAGCTTTATGAATTTTTGTTCTTAATTGTGTTTTCTTCATCGTATCAGATGACCAAAGAAGAGACGCTATGATTCCTATGGTTAAGCTACCTAGTATCCATCGATTAGATGTCAGTTCTTGAGAAAATTGCCTAATATTAAAATCATTTTGTAGTGAGGGATCAGACACATCAGTAATTGTCCATACTCCAAATACACAAATTAAAAAAGAGCAGTAAGCAATTACCATTTCAAATAAACATCTTTTCGCTAGGTCTTCTGACTTTGCAATCGCCTTATTTTTGGCTTTATATAGTTCACTTCGTGCTAATAATGCCTCATCATAAATTTTCTGTTTATTATTATTGTTTTGTTTAGTAGTAGATATATCACTCATGTTCAATTTTCCTTTAACTTCTTTGGATATGCTTGTTCATACTCAAAAAAATCAAGCAATAGCTATCACTAATATTAGGATAACATTAACGAATTTAGTTAACATTACAAAAGACAAATTATTTAACAAGTGAAAGAATCTTACCAAGGCACTCTTGATGTAACTTGCATCAGCCAAGGATGACCCCACCACAATAAGGCCACAAACCCTAACACCCCAACATAAGCAGGGCGTAAAAATTCTTCCCATTTAAAGGTTTGACGACCCTGTAAGATGGCTAAAAAAGGAATAATGGAGGTTCGCTCCTTTACCTTCACAAAAGCGTCTCCGTAGCGTTTTTTGAGACGATAGTCCCCATGCCAAACGGCAAATAAATGATGGGCGACTAAACCTAAAGAAGTTACTAACGTAAAGGTTGTTCCTATCCATAAGGTATGGGCAATACACCAGATCACCTGGCCTACCATTTGGGGATGACGACATACCCTTAAAATACCGCTTTCGTAGAGATGCACTTGGGGTTTAGCGATCGCAGCAATTTCTAGGAGATTAAATGTTGCTGGATACAGAAACAAGAAAGAGACAACCGATAACCCCCAAACCGTCCACTTAACCCCTGGAACCCCTTGCACTTGCCATAACAGTTGGCCGTCGTAACGATGATTAAAAAAGTAGATAATTAAAATGGTGGCTAAGGGAATACTGACCAAAGCGAATAAAACACGATACAGTCTGGCCCCAATTTTTTCCTCTCCCCAAGGCCGTAAAGCGGCCAGGCCACTGTGAGCAACGGCAAATCCTAATAGGAGTGCTAAGATAATCCCATGACTAGGGGTTAACCAGGTGGGTAGTCCCATGTTTTTGATCTTTCCTTCTGTATAAATTTTCTGACTGTTAACTATCGTAAAGTAAATTGATCCCCGTGTTGTGCTACTGTCATCATCAGTAACAGTTATTGTCGAGCAGCAAACAGTGAACGATAACCCAAAAAACTGATAACTGATATGGCCTTAACTGATGACTAATAAAATTCTTTTTTTGATGAACCTATGTCGGATATTCCTTTCACTTTAGATCAATTGCGTATCCTCAAAGCGATCGCTGCTGAGGGGAGTTTTAAACGAGCGGCGGATACGTTGTATGTGTCTCAACCTGCGGTAAGTCTGCAAGTGCAGAATCTCGAAAAACAGTTGAATGTACCCTTATTTGATCGCGGTGGACGTAAAGCGCAATTAACTGAAGCAGGCCATTTATTATTATCCTACGGGGAAAAAATTATTACCCTCTGTCAAGAAACCTGTCGGGCGATCGAAGATTTACAAAATCTTCAGGGGGGGACGCTCATTGTGGGTGCGTCTCAAACCACAGGGACTTATCTTTTACCGCGCATGATTGGTTTATTTCGGCAAAAATACCCGGATGTGGCGGTACAGTTACAGGTTCATTCGACGCGACGCACTTCTTGGGGGGTGGCCAATGGACAGGTTGATCTGGCAATCATCGGGGGTGAAGTCCCTGGAGAGTTACAAGATACCCTGAAAATTATTCCCTATGCTGAGGATGAACTGGCTTTAATTTTACCGGTTGATCATCCTTTGGCTAAAGTTGAAAAGGTTCAAAAAGAAGATTTATATCGTCTTAATTTTATTAGTTTGGATGCTCAATCAACCATTCGTAAGGTGATTGATAAGGTGTTAACTCGCTGTGATATTGATACCAAACGTCTGAAGATTGAAATGGAATTAAACTCCATTGAAGCCATTAAAAACGCCGTTCAATCCGGGTTAGGGGCTGCTTTTGTTTCTATTACTGCCATTGAAAAAGAGGTGAAAATGGGAGAAATTTATGTGGCTAGTTTAGATGAAGTTACGGTTAATCGAACGTTATCCGTGATTATTAATCCTAATCGTTATCGTTCTAAAGCAGCAGAAGCCTTTATTCAGGAAGTATTACCCGAATTTTCTACCTATCCCGAACAATTAACCCTAGACCATTTTGCTCCCACTCCCGCAGTTTTAAAAGAGGTGGTTAATAATGTAGCTCAAGCTTAAATTAAATCTACTTTTGATTATCAACTTCTTCTTAATATGTTTAATGAGGATACTGGATTATGACAGTTATGACAGATAATGAAGTAATCAATGAAGCTAAAGAAGCAGCAGAATATCTGCGGATGCAAATTTCTGAGGCAGAAATGCAGTATCAAAGAGTATTTAAACTGCATAAACTGATTGAAACGTTATTGAAAATCACTAAAACATTTAGAAGTTTCGGAGTTGCGCTAATGCTATTAAAGACATTCGAGATATCCTCCGATTTGATAAATCTTTGTGCCAGTTTTGTCCGAAGTTCGTATTTACGTGAGCAATTGGAAAACATTGGCCGAGTTTTAAGAGTATTCCTTTCAGATATTTCGCCAGTTAAAGAGCCTCTATCACTTGGATTAAGTCTATTCATTGCTAGTTGGGTTTTTATGTATCTTTTTCGTTTGATCGATCAGAGTTTAATCAGCCCTGAAGAAGTATCAAACAGGTTTGAAGATCAACTAGAGAAAGCACGTTCACTACTACAATCCTTGGAGCAGGAGTTGAATGAATTATATGCCGAGGGAGGTTTGTAGAAGTGCCTGATTCCCAAGATCAGAACAAGGCTCAAAATCGCCTTGAAAAACTCGCAAACTTGGCTAAACAGGGATTTCAGCAGGGAGATGTTCTTTATAGACTTATTCAATAAACAGAACGCTCTGCTCAGTTCGCTCAACTTCTTAGTGTATTATCCACAGAAGCCCTTATGGCAATTGCGTTCAGTGGTACAGGGATTATACTTACATTATCCATTCTTTCTTCTATTAAAGGTATCTTATTAGCTCATCTTTCAGGATTAACCACAGGAGCTATAGGATTATTGCTCGGCCGCTACTTGCCTAAAACTAAAGATGAACAGCTAGATATGCTTGAGTCAAGAAGTCAACAGCTAAAGAAGACTGGGGATGCTGAATTATTAGACTCAGTGAGTGAAAAGTATAGAGAAACTTTAGGGCTACCGCCCAAAACGAAAGATGAAGGAAAATATTTGCCTCCTGGGGAATAAAGTCAATACAAATTAAACTTTTGGTAAAGATTTAAGCATCTTAACTTAAAATGGGTCCTTTCCCTTTTTCTATCCAAACAATGGTTTTAATTCCATTTTCTTGAGCATATTTTGTTATTTGTTCCTCATTTCGATTTTCTAAGTCGATGGTAACTCGGAGTGAGTTGTCATCATCTCTGAGTCTTTGAGCATACTTTAAAGCTTGTATTTGGGATTCAGGGGTTTTTGCTACTACTAAATAGTCGATTGAATTAGGCTTTTGAGGTAAAATGTCGGTTGATAGTAAACAACGATTTAACGCCCCGACATTGAGGGAAAAACCAATACCAGGAGCGGATTTATTTTGAGGATGATAGACCCCTAATAATTGATCGTAACGTCCCCCTTGCCCTAAATTTTGTAATTGATTATTGGTTTGTCCAATGGCTTTAAAAATAATGCCTGTATAATAATCAAAGGTTTGAATTAAGCTTAAATCTAGGATTAAAGGTAGGCTTTTAGCGTTGTTATAATTGACTAACTCTATCAAGGATTTTAAATTATTGAGGCAAGATTTTCCTGTTTCATCTAAGGGTAAATCTTGTACTTTTGATAGAACGTCTTCTGGCTTTCCTCGTAAATTAAACAGTAAGGTGGCTCGTTGTTTTAATTCTTCATTAGGATAGGCAAGATTTTCTAATTTAACAAAGTCTAAGGTGGCTAAACAATGACGCACTTCTTGTTTTAAACCATCAGGAAAGGGTGATAACAGCGATCGCGTTAATCCGGCATCCCCTAAAATAAGATACCAGTTAGGAATCTGTAATTTTTCTAAGCAGTTGGCAACTAAAAGGAGAATTTCTGCATCGGCTAAGGTTCCTCCAGAAAAAAGTAATTCTACGCCAGCTTGATAAAATTCTAATTGTCGACCATGATGAGAGCTAGGAGGGTTCCGAAAGACATTAGCCCGATAACAGAGTCGTTGTGGGTAACTGGTATCTGTCATCCGTGTGACTGCTGCACGAGCAACGGAAGCGGTTAATTCGGGTCGCAACCCCAACGGTTCACCACTGCTATGATGAAGTTGAATCACTGTGCCATCTTCAATAGCTCCGCCGGCTTTAAGGGTGTCTAATCTTTCGATGGTGGAGGTGACAATGCGCTGATAACCCCATTGTCCAAACACTTGTTGGAGGGTATCGTTAATCCAAGCTTTTTGTACCACTTCTAAAGGAAGTAAGTCTCTTGCGCCGGCGGGTGGTTGATGAATCATAGAATTATTGCTTAATTATCCCTGGATCATTTTATTATTTTTTTTTGCCAAATAAACCAAAGAAACCACCTCCCTGTGATTTGTCAGAGGATTTTGATTTATCTTCATCAGGAAGGGCTTCATCGAGTGCTTGTTTAGCTTCAATAACGATGGGATCTTGCGGATTAACTTTTCGGGCTTTGTTAATATGAATTTTCGCCATTGTTAATTGGTTTTCTTTAAGATAGGCTAATCCTAATAAACCGTGGCAGGTACTGTTATTGGGATTGTCCTTTAAGGTTTCTCGTAATTCAAGAATTGCTTGGGAGAGGTTATTGCGTTCAATATATTCTTGGGCGCGTTTTAGGGAGATGTCAACGGCTGATTTCTTCTCTTCTTTTTTCGTTTCTTGCTCTTTGGAAGAAGGGGATTTTGTGACTTTACGTTCTGGTTTGGGTTCTGGTTTTGGCTTGGGTTTTGCTCTTGCTTTTTCTTTAACTTGTTCCCCTTGATTAAGCATTAAATAAATTAAATTTAATTCACTAATTTGACCAATAATGTTAAAAATATGGTCTAAATTATCGTACTGATTACTAACTAAAGGTGTCAACAATCGATGGTAGGTTAATTCTCGATCTTGGCTTGTTTGTAGTAGTTTTTGGGCCTCATCGGTGGCAATGGTAATGCTACTTAATTCGTCGGCTAAGTTTTGCCCCATTTGAGACAATACTAATTTATATTCATTTCGAGAACGATCTTTTGATAAGGTTTCGTAGGCGGGATTAACTAATTTTGATAAAATTTTGGTGGCTAGTTGTTTCTCTTGGTCGGTTTTACCATGAAAGGTGTCTGGATGGAGAAGATAAGCTATTTTTAGGTATCGTTTACGAATTTGCCGACTATCAGCGTTAATGGGAACTCCCAAAATAGCATAGTGATCGGTTATCTCATATTTAAAAAGTCCTTGTTCTATAGGGAAAGACATAAAATTAACCGCTTACTTCTAAGATTCTAAACCTTATTTTCGGAAATTTATTCTGAAAAATAAGGGTGCAAATTAACAGTTTATTCTTGAAACTATGACAAAAATATCGCCATAGTTTAGGTAGTTTGCTTTGACTTCACTTGATAGGTGTACGATTTAATCACCATGTACATCAAGGGGCTTCAAGGTTCGTTACACAGTGTTACTGCTCAAGAATTCTTTCCCTGGATTATACCATTTTTCTTAGGGTTTTGCTAGTTTTTAATGTTTATGCGTAAAAGGCTTTCAACCAGGGTAATGCTTCTGTTAAGGCTTGACTTAAGCTCTGATGAATCTTTCCATTGGTGGCTAATAAACGTCCGGATTCTAATTTTAGGGGACTTTGATCATAAGCGGTCACTTTGCCCCCTGCTTCCTCTAAAATAATAATACCTGCGGCGATATCCCAAGGACTCAAACCTCTCTCCCAGTAACCGTCTAAGCGTCCACAAGCAACGCTAACCATATCAAGGGAGGCCGATCCCCCTCGACGCACTCCTTGGGTAAGATGGGTTAAATAACAAAATTCTGGGTAGTTGGTGTCTTTGGTTTCACGGCGATCGTAAGCAAATCCAGTTACTAATAAACTGTTACTTAAGTCATTAGTTTGTGAGACTTTGATGGGGCGATAATTGAGGGTAGCACCTAGCCCTTTTGCGCCTCGAAATAACTCTTTACTGAACGGGTTATAGACTGCACCAACAATGGGTTTTCCTTGCCATAATAAGCCCACAGAAACGGCTGAAGCGGGATAACCGTGAGCGTAATTAGTGGTTCCATCTAGAGGATCAATCGCCCACAAATAATCACTATCATTTTCTCCAATCCTACCAGATTCTTCGGCTAAAATTTGATGATGGGGAACTCGATGTTTAAGAATATTTAAGACGGTTACTTCTGCTTTTTTATCCGCTTCTGTAACTAAATCCCCTGGACGACCTTTTTCTTCAATTTTCTCTAATTTATTGACCAGATTTTCTAAAATAACGCCGGCTGTCATCACGGCTTCAGTCGCTACATCTAGAAACGTTTCTAGTTCTTTTTGATTAGGAAATTCCATACATATTTTTAGGATTACAGGTGCTATCTCTATTATTCCTTATAATTGAAAAATTGAAAATAGGTTCTATTATTTTCCTAACTTCGTAGGGCTTAATATCCCTAAGCCCCCACTCCATTGTGATTAATCAATTTTTAAGATTTAATCATCATCTAAGGGAAAGCCTAATTTAACTTTTCCTTTACCAAAATAGCGACCAAATTGTAGTTCATACACTTCATCTTCGTCTTGAGTTTCTACCTCTAAGTCTGATTGAGCATAACTCACACATAATAGAGCATAACCTTTCTCTTTTAGTTCAGGGGACAATCCTACCGCTTCGGGTTGATGAATTTCTCCTGATAAGATACGGACAGCGCAACTGGTACAGGCACCATTACGACAGGAAAAGGGGAGTTCATACCCTTGCTCTTCAGCACTGTGGAGAATATAGCGATCATCAGGAACTTGTAGGGTATATTCTTGATTAAGTTGGCGATGATGGATACGGATGGTGTGATAGCGACTCATGGAGAAATTTTGGAGTAATCAACCCTCATTATAAACTTTTTTTCAAAGTTTAACGAAAAATTAGTTTGTTTTTGATTAAGCAGTTTTTAGCATATTTTTTAAAGATTTCTTAAGTTTTATCAATTAGAACTTAAGTTTTTTTCTTAAAATCCTAAACTTGGGTTGTGTAATTCATTTTTTTGAGTATAGTTTTTCATAAGAGTCCATTTGAAGTGTAAATAGGGAGTGTAAATTCTGTGACCTTCAAAGCAAGTGAGATAAAAATAAATTGTTTAACCTCATTTCAGAGGAAACTGTTAAAAGAGAATCTTGAAAAAGAACAAGATAACAAATATCGTCAAAGAATTGAAATCATGCTTTTGTTTGATGAAGGAAAAAGTCAAACGGAGATTTGTCAATTATTAGGCTGTTGCCAAGCTACAGCCCGACATTGGATAATGATGGCAAAAAGTGGTCAGGCCCATCGTTGGAATGATAGAAAAATTGGTCGTCCTAAAAGAGTAAATGATGCTTATTTAGAACGATTAAAAGAATTGGTTAATCATAGTCCTCGTGACTATGGCTATGCTTTTAGACGATGGACAGCAGAATGGTTAAGCCGTCATTTAGCTAAAGAATTTAATATAAAAGTAAGCGATCGCTATATTAATCAGCTTCTCAAACAAATGGGTTTATCAACTAAACCGAAAAACCACAAAGCTGAAAAGCATTATTCTGTTGTTTCCCATAATAAAACCATCTGTATTCAAGATTTATCTTTTAAAAAAAACACTCAATCAGAACAACTATTGTCCTTTAAATTGCCAAAAGCTGAATAGAAATTATGGTACAAATTCATAACTCTGTTATCTCCCATAACCAAATCAACGAAGTATTAGGTATTACTTTATCTGAACAAGAATTTTCTCATTTACGACAACAAATCAAATTGATTGAACCCTCAGTGGGCTTATTTTGGGAACCCACGAAAGCAGAAGCAGGACTTTATCTTGTTGTTAAAGGTAAGTGTAGATTAGTAAATCAAGACAATGAAAAAATCTGTACCTTAGAAGTAGGAGATACGTTTGGAGAATGTCGATTTTTTCCCGATACAAACTTTGAATTCTATGGGGTAAGGGCTGGTTTAAAGACTCAATTATGTTATCTTTCTCCTGAGTTATTATTTCGTTTAATCCGCCAATATCCTCAAATCCAACAACATTTTTATCAAAAAGCTCAAGAACGAAATTATCAGTTAAAACCGACAACTTCAGTCCAACAAACGATTCAGCTTGCTCTAAATTTACCTTCAGAAAAACCCACACCTAAATCAGAGAAAAAATCAGAAAAAATAGTCAACAAAGCCTATTTCCCAAGTCCTACTCAACGGGTTGGTCATTTATTACAAAAAGTCTGGCGACGTTATCCTTTTTATGCTCAACAAAGTGCGTCAGATTGTGGGGCAGCTTGTTTAGCCATGATCGCCCGTTATTGGGGCAAGAAACTAAGTATTAATCGTCTTAGAGATATGGCTAATGTTGATAGAAATGGGGCATCTTTAAGGGGACTTTGTCATAGTGCAGAAAGCATTGGTTTTAGCACTCGTCCCGTTAAAGCTAGTTTAGATAAATTAGCTGAACAACAATTACCTGCCATTGCTCATTGGGAAGGTAAACATTACATTGTTGTTTATGAAATTACCAAAAAAGAGGTGGTAATTGCCGATCCAGGTATTGGACAAAAAACCATCACTCACCAGGAATTTAAAGAAAAGTGGACGGGTTATACCCTGTTATTAAAACCGACGGTTTCTTTAAAAGATACCAAAGAAAGTACGACTCCTTTCTGGCAATTTTTTGAATTGATGAAGCCTCATAGTTTAGTCATTTTTGAAATATTTATTGCCTCTTTATTTATCCAAATTTTTGGATTAATCACACCCATTTTTACCCAATTAATTTTAGATCGAGTGGTGGTACAAAGATCCGGGGTCACTTTACTAGCAGTAGGATTGGGATTAATTATTTTTGGCCTATTTAAAGTAGCAATGATGGGGTTACGTCAGTATTTATTAGACCATACGGCTAATAAAATTGACATTACCTTAATTGTGGCATTTATTAACCATACATTGCGCTTACCTTTGGGCTTTTTCGAGTCTCGTTATGTGGGAGATATTATCTCTCGTGTCCAGGAAAATCGCAAAATACGACAATTTTTGACAGGGGAAGCCTTATCAATTTGTCTCGATTTAATCACCGTTTTCATCTATGTAGGATTAATGTGGTGGTATAGCTGGAAAATGGCATTGGTTTGTTTAGCGATTATTCCTCCCTTTGCTATTCTGGCTTTAGTTGCGACCCCTTTTTTAAAGCGAATTTCTCGCGAAATTTTCGGGGAAATGGTCAAAGAACAAAGCTATCTTATTGAAGCCTTAAGCGGTGTGCGAACCATTAAATCCAGTGCCGTTGAAAGAAGTGTTCGTTGGCATTGGGAAGAACTATTACATAAAGAAATTACCACACAATTTTCGGGTCAAATTATTGGCAACCGACTACAAATTTTTAGTAATACGATTGAAGCTTTGGCAACCACAGGCTTGCTGTGGTATGGGGCTTGGTTAGTGATTCAAAATCAATTAACGATTGGTCAATTAGTTGCTTTTAATATGTTGTTTGGTAACGTCATTCGTCCTTTTCAACGATTAACAGTATTGTGGGAACAATTACAAGAAGTCGTCATTGCTGTCGAAAGACTTAATGATGTGCTTGACTACGAACCAGAAGAAGATTTACAACAACAATCACGACAAATATTACCCCGAATTCAAGGTAATATTCGCTTTGATAATGTTACTTTTCGTTATCATCCAGAAAGTGATATAAACGTGCTAGAAAACCTTAGTTTTGAGATACAACCAGGTCAAACAGTTGCTCTAGTGGGGCGAAGTGGTTCAGGAAAAACTACCATTTCTAAATTAGTTTTAGGTTTATATCCTGCAACGGATGGAAAAGTCTTAATTGATGGTCAAGATATTAATAGTTTATCCCTCAGTTCTTTGCGACAACAAATCGGTGTAGTCGACCAAGATACCTTTCTTTTTGGGGGAACAATTCGAGAAAATATTGCTTTAGCCCATCCTGATTCTAATCTAGAAGAAGTCATTGAAGCAGCTAAATTAGCAGGGGCCCATGAGTTCATTGAAAAACTACCAATGGGATATGAAACTCAAATCGGAGAAGGGGGAGGAATGCTATCAGGAGGACAACGACAAAGATTAGCCATTGCCCGTGGTTTATTAGGTAATCCTCGTCTCTTAATTTTAGATGAGGCCACCTCCCATTTAGATGCCGAATCTGAGCGTATTATTCAAACTAATTTAAACTCAATTCTCCATCATCAAACCACGTTGGTTATTGCCCATCGTCTTTCTACTGTGAGGAAAGCAGACTTGATTTTAGTATTAGATAAGGGAGTATTAATTGAAAGTGGAACCCATGAAGAATTAATGGCCAAACGAGGACATTATTATTATCTAAATCAACAGCAATTAGATGTCACTCCTTAGAAAAATCTTACTAAGGGGAATTCAGGAGAATCTTAAATAATGGTAAGGTAGGCAAAGCTAACTTAATCTAAACTAAATCATAGAATTGAAAATTTTTGCTCACCCTACAACTCAAATCCAAACCCAAACCCAAACAAGTTAATCTTAATCATTGACAATTTATTAATTTTTTGGACTAAAACTATGACTAATGCAGCTAATAACGGACATCTTTCTTATCCTACTCATGAACAACCCTTTACTCAAGATGAATCTATCACTAAAATCGAAGAACCTCAAACAGAAACGGCAACGAATTATTCTGATGATTGGTCGAACTCAACAAAAGAAATTCTTGATACTTTGCCCCGCGTTTGGACGAGGGGACTCCTTTACTTTTTAGTCATTTTTGTTGGTGTGGTGTTACCTTGGGCGATGTTAGCGAAAGTGGATGAAACAGGAACAGCAAAAGGTAAATTAGAACCCCAAGGGAAAACCATTAAATTAGATGCACCAGTGGAGGGAAAGGTATCTTTAATTAAGATTAAAGAAGGAGAAAAGATAAAAACTGGTGACAGATTAATGGAGATCGAATCTGACTTAGTTAAATCTGATTTAAAGCAACAGCAAAATAAATTAGAAGGTCAAGAACAACGGTTAAATCAATTACAAATTTTGGCTAATCAATTACAGTTAGTTTTTAAAACCCAACAACAACAAAATCAAGCTCAAAAATTAGAAAAGTTAGCACAAGTTAATCAAGCAAAGGCTAATCTTGAGACGTTGAAAAATGCTTATCATTTACAAAAAGAGGAGAAACAATCACAAGTTAATCAAGCCAAACAAGAGTTAGAATATAGTCAAAAAGCGATTAAATTAGCAGAAATTCAGTTAGAAAATGCTCAAGAAGTTAAAGATCGTTATGATTCTGCTATTGAAGAAGGAATTGTTTCACAAATTCAGGTAGTAGAAAAAGAAGATGCTCTACAAGAAAGAAGAAAAGCTTATGAACAAACTAAGTCAGATATTGAGCAAGCTAAGCACCGCTTGTCCGAGCAAAAAAGTAGTTATGAACGTACGATTGAACAGGCAAAAGCTGATATTACAGAAGCAGAATTACGTCTTAAAGAACAAGAAAATAGCTATAATAGTTTGATGGGAACGGCTGAGCTTTCTTTACTTGATAATCAAGAGCAAATCAAAAATTTAGAAACGGAAATTACCACCCTCAAATCAGACATAAAACAGACAAAAAGTCAAATAGAAAGCTTACAATATCAGTTAAGTCAACGGGTAATCAAAGCACCCATAGAAGGAACTATTTTTGATTTACCGATTGATGGAGAAGGGGCGGTTGTACAACCAGGGACTCGCATTTTAGAAATTGCACCAAAAGGAACAGCATTAATTTTACAAGCAGAAATGTCTACTACCGAGAGTGGTTCAGTGTCTAAAGGAATGCCTGTTAAAATGAAGTTTGATGCCTTTCCTTTTCAAGATTATGGAGTAATTGAAGGAAAATTAATTGAGGTTTCTCCTACAACGAAAGAGATCGAAACCCCTGAAGGAAAAAGCTTAGTTTATGACCTAAGAATTCAGCTAAATCAAACTTGTATGCCTACGCCTGAAGCGTGTATTCAGTTACGTCCAGGAGACACAGCAACCGCAGAAGTCGTTATTCGTCAACGTCGTTTAATTGACTTTGTACTTGATCCCTTTAAGAAGTTACAAAATGGAGGATTTAAGCTTTAGAAATTATGCTGAATCTTGCAGAAATTAGTAGGAGTTTAATAATGTTACGCTCCTACCAAAGTTATTTGGTAACAAAAAAATAAACCTCAAATTCTGTTCAAACAATTATAATTTGTTATAGAATTGTTTTTAGGAACCTGAAAAAGAAAATATGGCAGCTAAAGACAGATTTCATACAATGGATAACTTAGAATTTTATCGCCATGTCATCCAGTCATTATTAACAGCGTATGCTGCTATCCCTATTGCTAATGGAACAATTGATTGTTATACAGTTTTTGATACAAAACAAGACCATTATCAAGTTATGAATGTGGAATGGGATGGCTATCGACGGGTTTATGGTTGTGTTTTGCATTTAGATATTAAGCAAGGAAAGATTTGGGTTGAGCAAAATATGACCGAAATGAGAATTGCTGAAGAACTTGTAAAACAAGGGGTTCTTAAAGAAGATATTGTCTTAGGATTTCAAGCTCCTGAAATGCGTCAATATACAGATTACGCTGTTGTTTAATTTTAATGTGAGGTTTCTTATAAACTTTATAAAATTGTCGTATTATTGATTTCGTACTTGACCCTTTTAAGAAGTTACAAAATGAAGGTTTCAAACTTTAGTGGGAAGATTTTTATCCTTGGCGATGCAACGCCAGATTCGTTGTTAAAATGAAAAAAAGGTTTAAGGAAGTAGATAAATATGGGAACACCAGTAAAAACTCAAGCAGCACCCCAAACGGAATTTCCACCCAAACCTGATGTTAGTAATTTGATCACAGAGGATGACATACCGGTGGACAATTTTGGTTCAGAAAAACAACAGCGATTTTTAACTAATATTCTTTATGAGGCTCAAAAAGAGCGCACTTTTTCAGCTTGTGCTAACGTAGGGATTTATCATCATATTAAAGAACCTCCTATTGTCCCTGACTTTTTCTTAAGTTTAGATGTGCAAATACCCACTGATTTCTGGGCAAAAAATCATCGTTGTTATATGGTATGGGAATTTGGTAAAGTACCCGAAGTGGTCATCGAAATTGTTTCTAATAAGGTTGGGGGAGAATTAGATGAGAAACTGAAAATCTACCAACGAATGAGAGTGCTTTATTACATAGTTTATGATCCTCAACAACATTTAGGGGAAAAAGTTTTAAGAATCTTTAAACTAACAGGACTTAATTATGAAGAAACTAACGAAACTTGGTTAAAAGAAGTAGATTTAGGGTTAATTTTTTGGGAAGGAGAATTTGAAGGTATAAGCAATACATGGTTACGTTGGTGTGATCAAGCTGAAAATCTTCTCTTAACAGGGGAGGAAAGAGCAGAAAATGCCGAAAAAAGAGCAGAAAATGCTGAAAATGAATTAGAAAAATTAAGGCAGAAGTTACGTCAACAAGGTATTAATCTTGATTAATTTGTTTTTTATTGATTGTGTACTTTATTCCTTCAAGAAGTGACAAAACGGAGGATTTAGACTTTAGTTCGATTTATAAATCTTTTTAAAACAAATTTCGTTGAATTCCTTGAAAAAGATATTATAGCGTTTCTCGGACTCATGAGGTACACCTAACTCCTGCCTCCTGCCCTCTGCCTCCTGCCTCAAAGCGATCACCTTTGTACCTCACAAGTATGGGAATTGCTATATATGAGACTGTTATTTTCTCAAGATTTATGGGAACCCTATGTATAGTTCTAAAAAATTAGACTGAAGGATCTGAGTAATTAAACTTACGTCACCCTCTACAACAATTATGAATAGTACACAAAAAGCATTTTCTGTTACCTTGATTAATCCCAATACTAATCAAGAAAAAACCATTTATGTCCGAGAAAATGAGTTAATTTTGGATAAAACAAAAGGAGAAATTCCCTATTGTTGTTCTGCTGGTGCTTGTACGGTTTGTACGGCTAAATTATTACAAGGAGATGTGGTACAAACAGCCCAAGCGATTCAATTTTTAGGTCGAACTGTGGTGGATGCAGGATACATTCTTCCTTGTGCTGCGTCTCCTACTTCTGATTGTAAAATTCTCACCCATCAAGAAGATGAAATCTTCTAAACTTTCGATTTAATGACAACAATTTAGTTAAAAACTTCTGAGAAATATATTTTTTCTTTCAGAAGTTTTTTTATCCTAACCTTTACATCAATAATTTTTTCTACTATTTTATAGCACTAAGTATTATGCTTAGGGCATTAATAAAGGAGAGAATCTATATGTTTTTAATTCCTCAAGTTTCTGCAACTACTTGGATTATTTGGATTATGTTAAATATCCTATATCCCACTTATATTTATACTTTGATTTTAAACATTATTCTGCCTAATATCACTACACTTTTGTGGGGATTGGTGTTTTTAGTTAATGCTCCACCATTGGGGTTCGTTTTTCTTGTTTATGTTGTTGTTTACGCCTTTATTTTTTGGCTAATTTCTTTGGGTTGTAGTCTATTAATTGATAAATTACCCTATATTTTCTTAAAAATTTTTGCACTTATTCTGATTTTTCTTATTTTATTAAAGCCAACTTTTTCACCGATTTATGGTTCAGGGTCAGGATTTCGAGCCGGAAACCTACCCGGGAAAAATCTATGGCAATGGTATAATATAGTTCAATAAAAGAATAAGAGAAAAACTCACTTTAAAATCTAAATTTATTCTACAATATGATCGATATTCTTTTGTAATAAAATAGTAAAAGCTTGAGCATCAACAGGAGGAGAAAAATAATACCCTTGCCCCCATTGATACCCTAATTTTTTCAAAGCATCTATTTGATACCGTTCTTCAACTCCTTCAGCGATTAATTGTAATTGAAGTTCATGAGCTAACCCACCAACAATACGAATAATGGCATCATTTTTATTAGTTTGTCCTAAATGAATGACAAAGGAACGATCAATTTTTAAAGTATTCAACGGCAAACGATGTAAATAACTCAAAGAAGAATACCCGGTTCCAAAATCGTCAAGACAGATTTGAATATTTAACTGTTGTAATTGATATAAAATATCGAGGACAGTGTGGAAATTTTTCAAACATACTGTTTCGGTAATTTCCAATTTTAAATGTTGCCGATTGAGTCCAGTTTCATCTACAATCTCAGTAATTTTATCCTTTAGATAAGGATCAGAAAATTGTTTTGGGGAAAGATTAACACTGATAAAATGAGGAGCCAATCCTTTAAAGGTTTGTTGCCATTGATAAAGCTGTTGACAAGCAGATTTAAGAACCCAACGATCAATTTCAATAATTAATCCAGTTTCTTCTGCTAAGGGAATAAAATCATTAGGAGGAATCAACGATTTACCAGGAGGATGCCAACGAACTAAGGCTTCAGTCCCAACAATTTTTTCACTTTCAAAACAAAAAATAGGTTGATAATAAACCACTAATTCTTGACGTTTTAGGGCTTGTCTGAGATCATTTTCTAAATGTAATTCTTTGAGCGCCGATAGGTGCATAGTTGGAGCAAAAATTTCGTGACAAGCTTTCCCCTTTGCCTTAGCGCGATACATAGCAGCATCCGCATCCCTCAATATTTGTTCCGGATGATGATAATGTTCTCCACTAATGGTAATGCCAATACTAGCAGACATAAATACTTCTCGATTGTTCAACATTAGAGGTGGTTTAAGAACTTCATGAATGCGTTGGGCAACAATAACCGCTTCTTGTATTTCTCGAATATCCCTCAACAAAAAGACAAATTCATCTCCTCCAAACCGCGCTAATATATCTCCTTTGCGATGACATTGTTGTAAGCGTTTGCTGATTTGTTGGAGCAGTTGATCTCCTGTTAAATGACCTAAACTATCATTAATCACTTTAAAGCGATCTAAATCAAGAAAAAGAAGGGCAAAATGATCCTCTTTACGTCGTTGATTTTGAATAATAGCTTGTTCTAATTCTTCTATTAAAGCCAAACGATTGGCTAAACCGGTTAATTTATCATGATAGGCATCATATCTGAGTTGTTGAGCCGTATAATGACGTTCCGTAATATCATGACAGTTAATAACAAATCCTGCCACAGAAGGATCGTCCTGGAGGTTTTTGGCGATCGCATCTAACATCACCCAGTTGTCATCGTGGGTACGAACTCGGAACTCCTGAAGCAGTCTGGAATCTTGGGATTTTTGTTTAGTTATTTCAAAGACTTCTCTAATACGCTTTCTATCTTCTGGATGGATGAGAGCAAAAAAATTTTCGTTTTTAAGCTGTTCTGGATCATAGCCTAAAATCCGTTGTACCGAAGGACTCAAGTAAATAAATTGACCCTCTGAAGAGATAATGAGGATAATATCGATCGCATTTTCAATCAAGGAGCGGAACCGTTGTTCACTTTCTCTAAGAGCTTTTTCTGCTTTTTGTTGTTCGAGGAGGGCCTGTTTTTGTTGTCGACGCAGGGCAAATTCTTCGAGCGATCGCTGTAAAATATTGGGTAAGTGAAATAAACGATCTTTGAGTAAATAATCTGTAATTCCTGCTTTCATACATTGAACGGCGGCTTCTTCCCCTAAACTTCCTGTGACGAGGATAAACGGAATTTTTTGCTCGGACTGTTGCAAAAGGTTTAGGGCTTCTAGGCCATTAAATCCAGGAAGACGATAATCTGCTAATACAGCATCATAGCTATTTTGTTGTAGTTTTTCTGTGTAAATAGTGGCGGTTTCTGCGATATCATAAGTAAAGTCTAGATCAGCATTCGTAAGAGAAATAAGGATTAATTCTACATCTTCAGGAACATCTTCAAGCAGTAATAAATGTATGGGAGTTTTAATGTCATTGTTAGATAATGTTGATTTTACAATGTCTGAAGACATAAAGGTTTACTCTCTTTGCGCTTAGGGTAGTATCGCTCGACAATTGATAATCAAAAATTTTTTTGTTTAAGGAAGGCAAGACCCGAAATAGTCGTTTTTTGAGCTTTTGATAAGAATAATTAAGTATTCTATCAGCTTTGATTGGGAGTAGATTATAGAGTTATAACTATCCCAATACGTAATTAATAAGAATTATCAAACAGGAGGTTGATTTAACATCATCCAATAGAAACCTACCTGTCGAGCGATTTCGATAAATTGTTGAAAGTCAAAGGGTTTAATAATATAACTATTGACCCCTAAATTATAACAAGCTTGTATGTCTCTGTCTTCTGCGGATGAAGTCATCACCACAACCGCGATGTTTTTGGTATGGGGATCACGGCGAATTGCTTCTAAAACTTGAACCCCATTTATTCTAGGTAATTTTAAATCTAATAGAATGAGTCGTGGTAATTGTTGTCTTGGGTTATTCCCATTGATACCAAATAAGTATTGTAGTGCCTGTTCTCCATCTTCTACAATATCCATTTGATTAACAAAATGATAATTTTCTAGAGCTAATTGAATTAATTCGATATCGTTAGGATCGTCTTCTACAAGTAACATTCGAGTGGCATTTCCTCTGATCATAAGATTATTGGGACTAACAGCTAAGTAGGAATTCTGAAGAAAATTTAAAAACTAACAAGTCTTTTCTATTTAACAGTTAATCTAATACAAACAACTGTGATAGTCATCACTAACCAGTTATTTTTGGGTTAAATAACTCATACTAATATAAAAACAAGATAACTAATCTCCGAATTTTTACCCTTGACAATATATCAGAAATAATTATGAAATTAGTTGGATACCAAAATGATCAGCTATTATAGTTAGTGATGAATGATAGTAAATGTTGTCTTTTACTGATTTATAGTTTACGCTTAATCTTCTCTATTGACCTATGAACAAACTAAGTAACTTATGGAAAATCTTGCCATTTTCTTTAAACAGATGTACAGAAAAAGGAAGTTATTTAATAACGATTGAAGTTTTAAGTTTGATGATAATTGCAATGATATTACTAGCATTTTTTTGGCAATTATCCCAATTCAAAAAACTCAATTATCAACTGAAAGAAGAAGTGAGCAAACGAAAAGAAACTGAAGAAAAGTTTCGAGCAATTTTTGATCAAACCTTGCAATTTATTGGTTTATTAGATTTAGACGGAAATGTTCTTGAGGCCAATGAATCTTCGTTAAATTGTGTCGGTATCAAGGAAAAAGATGTCATCGGTCAACCCTTTTGGGAAACCCCTTGGTGGAATCATTCCTCTCAATGTCAAACTCAATTAAAAACAGCTATAAAAGAAGCAAAAAAAGGTAAAATCATACGTTTTGAAACCATACATTATGATCAAAACCAACAAAAAGTTTATGTTGATTTCTCTCTCAAACCTATCAAAAATGAACAAGGGAAAATTATTTTTTTGATTCCGGAAGGTCGAGATATCACAAGTCTCAAACAAACTGAGAACAAACTCCAAAAAAGTCAACAGAAAATCGAAGCTATTTTTGACCTTTTACCTGACTTATTTTTTCGCATGAAAGCCAATAGTATTATTTTAGAATATAGAGGATCACCTAGCTCTAAGCTCTATGTTCCTCCAGAAGTTTTCTTAGGAAAATCGATATTAGAGATGTTACCTGAAGCGGTGAGTCAAAAATGGGAAAAAGCGATCTCTCATGTATTAAGATTAAACACTTTGGTTTCGATAGAATATAGTTTACCGATGGACACGGGAGAAGAATATTATGAAGCGAGATTAGTTCCGTTTGCTGAAAAAGAAGTGGTTGCTATTGTTCGTAACATTACTCAAACAAAAAAAGCAGAATTAGAACTAAAAAAATCTAAAAACTTCTTACAAACCATTATTGATTATTTGCCGATCGCCCTTTTTGTTAAAGATGGAACAGCCAATAGGTTTGGTCGACTCTTATTAGTCAATAAATCTTGTGAAGAGCTATTTGGACTCGATTCTTCAGAAATTCTTGGCAAAACAGGTTATGATTTATTTCCCCTTGAACAAGCAGAATTTTACGAACAGAAAGATAAACAAGCCTTTAAAAAAAGGGTTCCTGAATATATCCTAGAAGAACCCATTGATAGCTATACCAAAGGTAAACGAATCGTGCGAACTGTTAAAGTTCCTCTCTATGATGAGCAAAATAACCCTGAATATTTAATCTGTATAACCGAAGATATTACTCAAGAAAAAAAAGCAGAAATTCAACTCAAAAAAAGTCATCAGCTTTTACAAGCCATTAGTTTAGCACAATCCCAATTTATTGCTGATGCCCTGCCTACTGTTTTATTTAATGACTTATTAGAAAATCTCTTAAACTTAACAGAAAGTGAGTACGGTTTTATTGGAGAGATTTTTTACAGCGATCGCGGCGAACCTTATTTAGAAGAAACCCATATGAAAGTGAGGGGAAACCCTTACCTAAAAACCCATGCTTTAACTAATATTGCTTGGAATGAAGAAACCCGAAAATTTTATGATGAAAATGCGCCCCAGGGCATGGAATTTCATAATTTAAAAACCTTATTTGGTGCCGTTATCACCACAGGAAAACCTGTCATTGCTAATGATCCCAATAGTGACCCCAGACGAGGGGGTTTACCTGAAGGTCATCCTTCTCTTGATGCTTTTTTAGGACTTCCTTTTTACCATGATAATCAGTTAGTAGGAATGGTAGGGGTTGCCAATCGTCCAGGAGGTTATGATCAGGATGTGATTGACTATTTACAACCCTTTTTAACCACCTGTGCTAACCTAATTAAAGGTTATCGTAATGAACGAAATCGTCAACAAGCAGAACAAGCAAAAGAAGCCAGCGAAAAAAAATTACAAGCTTTATTAAAATATTCTTCTGATATTGTTTCTATTTTTGATCGACAAGGAAAGCTAATTTATAATTCTCCTGCAGCCCAAAAAATTCATGGCTTTTCCCCTGAAGAAATGCTTCAACACAATACATTTAACTTTATCCATCCTGATGATCGCGCTAGAGTAGGAAAAAAGTTTTCTCAACTTCTTAATAACCCCCAAAAAACAGTCACAGTTCAATATCGTTATCAAAAAAAAGGAGATGATTATGTATGGATGGAAGCAGTGGCCAGTAATCAATTGCATGACCCTAATATACAGGGAATTGTGGCGAATTCTAGGGATATTAGCGAACGAAAAGAAACAGAAGAAATCTTAAGGGAAAGTGAAGAGAAATTCCGTCAATTGGCAGAGAATATCCATGAAGTTTTTTGGATGATTGATATTTCTAAAACCGATCCCAATTATCAAAAAAGTGTCTATGTCAGTCCTGCTTATCAAGAGGTTTGGGGATACGATCCAGAAGATACCTATGAAGATCCCATGCAATGGATAGAAGCTATCCATCCCGACGATCGCCAACAAATTAAAACAGAATTCGCGCAAAAATTACTAGAAGGAGGATTTGACTATCAATATCGGATTATTCGACCTGATGGAACCATTCGCTGGATCAGAGATCGAGGGTTTCCTGTCAAACATCAATCAACAGACTTTATTCGTGTCACTGGGTTAGCAGCAGATATCACCGAACAAAAAGAAAAAGAAGAAGAAATTAAACGCTTAAATCAACAATTAGAGGAACGAGTTGCCCAGCGTACTGCAGAACTGGAAATGTTGTTAAATACCCTGCCGGACTTCATCTTTGTGGTGGAACGCAACACCATGAAATTCTTGTTTTGTAATCAAATCTTTGCCCAAGGAATCGGTTTTGAACACCGCAAGAATGTGGAAGGTAAAACGATTTTTGAGTGTTTTCCGGCTGAAATGGCGGATTATTTTGCTCACCAAAATCAACAGGTGTTTAACTCGGGAGAAACCCTCCATCTGGAAGAAACCATTACCTTACCGGACGGCGATCTCTATTTTGATACCTATAAAGTTCCCCTCAAAAATTGTCAAGGAGAGATATACGCCCTTTTAGGAACCTCTCGTGACATGACGGAGTTAGTGAAGACAAAGCGAGTGTTGATGGAACGAACTACCCAACTCGAAGCGACTAATCAAGAATTAGACTCTTTTTGTTATTCCGTTTCTCACGATCTACGGGCCCCATTGCGACATATTCATGGGTTTGTCAATGCTTTGAAACAAAGACTGTTAGGGACTGATATCATAGACGATCCTAAAGTTATTCATTATTTAGAGGTGATCGAAAAGAGTAGTGAAAAAATGGCTCATTTAATTGATGGGTTACTCACCCTATCTCGGGTAGGACGACGAGAGTTTACCTTTCATCAGGTTGATCTTAATTCTGTTGTTAAAACCGCTATTAATATGATTGCTTGTGACGATCAGATCATTGACTTTAGCATAAAAATATTGCCCACAGTATCAGGAGATTCCGCTTTATTACAACAGGTTTTTCTTAATTTGTTACAGAATAGCATTAAATTTAGTCGGGGGCGAAATCCCATTTTAATTGAAATTAATTGTTTAGAAGATGGCACAATTTTTGTTACCGATAATGGGGTGGGATTTGATATGCAATATGTTGATCAATTGTTCGGCGCATTTCAACGATTGCATTCTCAAAGAGAGTTTGAAGGGACAGGGATTGGTCTTTCTATTGTTCAGCGTATTATTCACCGTCATGGCGGCCGTATTTGGGCTGAAAGTGTCTTAGGAGAAGGGGCAACCTTTTATTTAAAATTACCCTAATTTTTCTCCCTGTAACGACATTCAGGTTCGGGAAAATTATAGGGACATTCTAAGTAAACAGTCTGTCCTTTGCGATCGTCGGCTTGACAGTTAAGCCATCCGTTATTATTCCTATCAATTCCTTCGCAGTTAATCGCGTTCATACTATAGCCTCTGGCGAATAATCTTAGTTTTTTTTCCGCCGTTTGTCGAATTTGACGACTACTGGGATCTTCTAAGACATTAGACAAGGTAATAATTAGAATGATAGTAATAATAACAGCAGCAATTAATAGATTGAACCCGTTAAAGACGGACTGTTTATTTTGTTCAATTTTATTCACCGTAACACCGATAAGAATCCAATTCTCTTAATAAAGCAAAAGCAGCACTTTCTGATTTAGCAATGGGTTGAAGACGGTCAATCACTTGGGATAATTGATCCCCAGTGGTGGGATTTTCTAATAAAGGAACATCGGGGAATACTTGAGAAAAAGCTTTAATTCTTTCTCTGGTTTTCCAGGGTAGGGGAATTACTTTTTTGGTTTTCATGGTTCTAACACCTTTGAGTTATTTGCGTTATCGTACATATCATATAAATAGGATTGACAAGAATTTAAGGAAGTCTTTTGATTAGTTAAAAAGCTAGAAACTGCCAGAGAAACTACCTCGTTAAATCCTAAAGGAGCATGATTTTCAATAAAGTTTGTCAATAGTATATAGGTGTCTTCTGGTATTTCAACTTCAAGAGCAATAGGAGTTTTCATGTCTTTCTCTAAGAAGAATAACGATAAAAGTGGAGAAATTTAGTATTATTTCGTTTTTTAAGTATGGGTTAGAGTTGATAGCAATCTGACAGTTATTACTTAAGGTTAGTCTATTTTTTGGGTTATTTAGTGTGTGAAACAAGTTAGATCCTAAAAGTCCCGATAACCATTACAATAAACATTTATGACCTTAAGAATTACATCTGACTTATGTATATTAACATAGGATATCAAAAAAGAGATGAGATTTTTTTAAACAAGCATTAACTTAAGATTTTTCCCCATCAATTGCCACAAGTCTATGATTTGGTTTTCTCCTGTTGAAAAGTTAGGTATTTCTGTGGAAAACTGGGTAAACCTTGTGGAAAATATTGATAAGCTTGTGAAAAAAGTTTGGGAAATTGAGAATGAAAACTTTGTTTAAGAAGACTGTTGATAAGACTTTTGTATATCTGTGATGGAAAATAACGCTTGAAAAGTTAACCCTTGACTTTCATAAAAAGCAGCCCCTCCTTGTTCTCTATCCACTAGAGCAAGGACAGTATTAACCGTGTAACCAACGGCCCGTAATCGTTCCACCGCTAACATGGCTGACTTACCGGTTGTTACCACATCCTCTAACACAACCACCGTCGCGCCTGGGGAAAGGGTGGGTCCTTCGATATAAGCTTGAGTGCCGTGACCTTTGGCTTCTTTGCGAATAATTAAAGCAGGAATAGGGCAATTTTCGTAAGCAGACACCACACTCACCGCGCTAACAATGGGATCGGCACCCAAGGTGAGTCCGGCAACCCCTTGAGTGTTGGTCGGTAACATGGATAATAATAAGCGACCAATAGCCAATGCTCCCTCAGCTTTGAGCGTCACCTGTTTTCCGTTGATATAGTAACTGCTTTTTTGACCCGAAGATAGGGTAAAGTCCCCTTCTTGGTAAGCTAATTTAACAAATAAATCTAAAAGATAAGATCGTAACGCTGATAAATCGGCAGTGGCAACGGAAATCATAAATTAAGTCTCACAGGTGATAACTATAATAATAAAACTTAATCAACTCAAAGCGAAACCTCTCAGAGACTGTTTATAAGTAGAATCTTAAGACGGTAGGGTGGGCAAGTCAAAGACTTATAGCAGTTCTCATACTTGTGAGGTACAGAGGTTATCGCTTGGAGGCAGGAGGCAGGGGGCAGGAGGCAGGAGTTAAGTGTACCCCATGAGTCCGAGAAACGCTATATCTAAACTAACTTCACCCTTGAAAACCTTGCCCACCTTACAAAACTCGTTGTGATTATTCCTTTAGGAACAGTCTCTCAGACCTCAACAAAAAAATTAGCTAAAATACGGGTGGTTATGAATCCATAGCTGTCACTATGGTTAATAAAAAACATGACCGCATGATTCAAAATTAATTGTGAGGAGATGAAACAAGGATGTATAAAGCCTTATTACCCGCTTTGATGGTGGGGTCGGCGTTAGTCACTCATGTCAGTTACGCTGAACCAGTACCCACCCCTTACCCTTCACAGACAACTCAACAAAACCAACCGAACGTACCTGCTCAAAATTACGATTATCAAACCACCTTAGAACAACTCCGTAGTATTCAAGAGTTACGAGACGTTTCTCCTACGGACTGGTCTTATCAAGCTTTAAGAAATTTAGTTGAGAATTATGGTTGTATTGTGGGTTATCCCGATCGCACCTATCGCGGCGATCGCGCTTTGACTCGGAATGAATTTGCCGCCGGTTTAAACGCTTGTATGGAACAGCTAGAACGGCGTTTACTCGAGGTTCGTGGTGCCGGTTCAGCCGCTTATCAAAATACTGCACCTGAAGTTCAAGCTATTCCTGAAGAACCGGGAGAACATTTTACCCATGTCATGGATCGGGCGTTTTATAACGAAAGTTTACGCTTTTATGACAATACCGATATGTTTGGCCAAATGAATAAGATTTTTGGCTGGCGATATGCTCCGGGTTCTTTCTTTGATAATACGATTGCCAATGACGCGAAAACCATTGAAGCGGTATTATGGGATGGTCTCAGACAACAAACGGCTGGACCGAGAATTCGTACCCCTGACATTGTTAACCCCTTTAATTCTTCTTTAACCGGCAACCCTGACTACATTCGCACTCAACCCCCAACCCTACGCGATCGTCAGTTTGAGCAACAACGCATTCCTATTATGCCTTAGGTAACGAAGTCAGAAGTTCCACAGCGAAGCTCCTGCTCTAGCGAACAGAAGTCAGAAGTCAGAATGAAAAAAGGTTAATTTTTATGTTGTTTTAGCGCGATAATTTCGTGATTAATTTTTACTTCTGACTTCACACTTCTGACTTCTTGAATCACCCCATCAAAATAACATTATCAATGACATGAATGACCCCATTATCTGCTTCAATATCAGCAGCGATAACGGTGGCATTTTTCACTTCAAAACCATCAGAACAATCAATAGAAATGGGCGAACCTTCCAAAGAAGTAACAGAGTTAACTTTAGCTAAGTCGGCTTTCATTAGTTTACCTGGAACTACATGATAGGTCAAAATACGGGCGAGTTGAGGCACATTTTGCACTAAGGTTTGAATGGTTCCTGGTGGTAGTTTAGCAAAAGCAGCGTCGTTGGGTGCAAAAACAGTCAGAGGACCTTCTCCTTTTAAAGCATCCACTAAATTTGCTGTTTTAACCGCAGTTACTAAGGTTTCAAACCCTTCTGTATTGACAGCAATATCAACAATATCAGGCATATTTTTAAGATTATTTTTACTATTGTTTTAGAGAGTGTTTATAAATAAAATATTAAAGCGGTAAGGTGGGCAAATCAGAGATTTATCTAGACTACCCATAAAGTAGAAAATTTTGCCCACCCTACAAAACTGGTTTTTAATATTCCTTTAATAAACAGTCTCTTAATTGATTATAAACCACAACGGCAAAATTAAAAATACAGTCAGGTAGAAGATTTTAATGAAGAGAATAACATAAGAAAAATTGAAGACAAAGATTGTGATAAATTATTATAGCAATCAGGTTTCAGTTGTGAGAAAGGGTTTAAGAGATATTATTAATCGTCAGAAACATCCGTTAACTGCGATTTAGAAAATAAAATAGAGAGTATCATTTCATTCTCTTTAACTCTTATATATATTCCTTTCGTTTCATTATTAATACAAAGATTTAAAAATCAGTTATCATTACCTAAAGAAAAATAAATCCCCTAAATTCCTAATAGTCAATACTTCATCCAACAAGGAAAATTTAAAATATCTATGGCAATACCTATTATAATTAGGACGTTAATGAGATTCCTCGTTCCTCGGAATGACAACTTATGCTAAACTAAAACTTATTCTCTCTTATTCAATGTTAAATGTTTTCTAAAGATAATCTTTTTGCTGTTTCTTTGTTTCCCTATTTAGGATTTTTATGGTTTCTGACTCGTTCCCAAGAAACCCCCCGTTTAGCATTAATTGGGTTTTATGTTTTATTGGTATTTGTAGGGGTTACGATTCCTGCTGGAATTTATGCTAAAGTTCAATATGGGGAAGCATTAGCGAATATTGACTGGTTACATGGTAGCGCAGAATCTTTTTTAACTTTGTCTAATATTTTAGTCGCTTTAGGATTTCGTCAAGGAATTATAGAGTATCAAAAGAAACAAGAAAAAACTCAAACCGATGATTAATTAATACTGATGATTTTTTGCACAGGAATAACCAAATCAGGAAACGCTAAAGGACTAATATTTCCCTCAGTTAAAATTAATTTTGTGGTGTAATTTTCCTGTTTTAAATCCTTAAAAATTTTTAATTGATTATTGTTTAAATCAACGATCCAATATGCTTTTCCTAAAGGTTTAACGATAGCAACGTCGGGAGAGGTTTCAGAATTATTCGGTAAGGTAACGGGTTTAGCGTCTCGAATTTTAGCACGATTTTTGAGTAAATCTTTTAAATAATCAGCACATTCTGAATTATAGTAAGCATGACTTTCTACTTCCGGTGTCATGACAATAATTTCTCCTTTTAATAACTCTACCCTTTGATCTGCAAAACACCCGGTTGCGATCGCTTGATGATAGTGTTCAATTGTCTATTGATAAGTGTTTCGTGTCATGATAATTTATGAGTAACACCACTGTTTATATTTTATCCTAAATACAAAACATAAAAACCATGAAATCCTTACCTATTCCCTTCTTTTTTGATGCTCATAAAGTTGACCAATTTTGGCGAGTTCCTTATCAACAAAGAGCAGAAGAAGCGAAACAATGGCGAGGAAAATATCAAATCTCTTCATCAATAGAAGATAAACATAAAACTATTTTATTATTAATAGATATCCAAAATACTTTTTGTTTACCTGATTTTGAATTATTTGTTGCAGGAAAATCGGGGAATGGTGCAGTAGAAGATAATATACGTTTATGTGAATTTATTTATAAAAATTTAGCTAATATTACTACTATTGCAGCTACAATGGACACCCATAAAGCAATGCAAATTTTTCACCCTATTTTTTGGGTAGATGCACAAGGAAACCATCCTCAAGCTGGTATTACTATGATTAGTTATGAAGATGTTAAAAAAGGAAGATGGAAAATCAATCAAAATATTGCCTATAATTTAAACATTTCCTTAGAAAAACTAGAAAACTATGCCCTACACTACGTTAAAAAAGTAACCGAAGATAGTAAATATCCCTTAACCATTTGGCCCTATCATTCCATGTTAGGAGGAATCGGTCATAGTTTAGTGTCTTCGGTTGAAGAAGCCTTATTTTTTCATACTATGGTTCGCAGTAGTCAAACCCAATTTGAATTAAAAGGAGATAACCCTTTAACCGAAAATTACTCGGTTTTGAGTCCTGAAGTATTAGACAATAATCAAGGGGAAAAAATAGCGCAAAAAAATACCCAATTTTTAAACCAATTACTCTCTTTTGAGCAAATTATTATTGCCGGTCAAGCAAAAAGCCATTGTGTCGCTTGGACAGTGGAAGATTTATTGACAGAAATTCAACAAACAGACCCAAACTTAGCTAAAAAAGTTTATCTTTTAGAAGATTGTACTTCTCCCGTGGTGATTCCCGATGTGATTGACTTTACAGACAAAGCAGATTCAGCTTTTCAACGCTTTTCTGAAGCTGGAATGTATCGGGTTAACTCCACTGATGAGACTATCTTTAAATTAATAGACTAACGATCAAAATAAAAGTTCTCCCCACACTCCCCACACTCCCCACCCCTCCCACACTCAACGTAACTAGAATAATAACGGTTCACTAATAACTGTCAATCATTTGTTATCCTTGATCTCAGGAGTGAACAATGATTGCTCTATCTTAAAAACGAGTGATTCTAAAACAGAGTTAATTATGAATAAAGTCAAAACCTTGGCCGCAGGATTATCTAAACGCTTTATGGCGACTTTAGCCTTATCGGGATGTTTATTAGCTGGTGTGCAAACTTTGTCTCTTGCTAATGGTAACTCCGGACTGGTTATTTTTAGTGGAGTTGAAGAACGTAGCGATATCCTCAACTATAAACTGGACTTTAATGGAAGACCCAGATTTTATGGGGAACGGATGAGACTGCGTATCTCTAAAAAGAAATTAACCCAAGGGGTTAGTAAGTTTTTTATCTCTTATCTCAAAGATCCCGAATTTGATGGTAAATTTAACACTAAATCCGTAGAAGTCCGCGTTGATGGCGAATCTCTCCCCCTCAGAGAAGTTTACTGGGATAAAGAGAGTCGGGTGGTAGAAATTGACCTCAAAGAACCCCTAGAAGCAGGAAATTCTGCTGAAATTGTCTTTTCTAACGTGAAAAATCCCAGTTCTGGTACTTACTACTTCATTGGTGATGTACTAACATCAGGACAAATTCCCTTGCGGGTTTATGTCGGGACTTGGATTGTTTCTTTTTCTCGTACGTAATGTAATTTTAGGGTTCGGGGTTTGGAGTCAGCTATCAATTTTAAATCCCAATGAATCTGGAAGCCTCAACTATATTGCTTGCAATTAGTTGGGGTAGTTCACCCATACTCCTAACCCCTGTCTCCTGCCTCCTATTAAAATCTTTTCTCATATCTCACCCGAAACTCATTAAACGCATAATCATAAGATAAACGAACATAACCTTTATCTTCCACTTCATAAATGGTTTCTAAGAAAGGAACAATCCGAAAATCTGTACTATCTATGGTTTCACTAACAGAGGTTTCAATATCGTAGATGAGAGTTTGAAACACCATCGGTAAAGCTAATTGAACAATTCCAAATTGTATTAATTGTTCTGTACTTTGTCCTTGCAAAGCTTCTGCTAGAACCAAAACTTGTTCACCGAGTAAACGAACGATCTCCCCTTGACTTTTGGGCGGGCTACTGGTTAAGTTCAACACAGGATTACTTAATAGTTGTTCGTCGTTATTTCCTTGGTTAGCTAAAGTTTGTAAACAGGTACTCACTTTGTCTAAATCATCTTGAGATAAATTGGTTTTGGTTTGAATGGGTTTGAGGGGATCTTGTAATTGACACACTTCGTATCCTTCTCGTCCTAAGTTGGGAACCAATTGAGACAAAGGTCCATTAAGGGCTAAATTAATGTCAACCCGTTGCACTTTATTGAGACTATCATCAGGAATTTCGGTGGTGTCTCCTGAACGGAACTTTTTACTGGTATTAGGAACCTCAGAAACAATGGTTCTCATCCCTAGATCAAGGGTAGGATTTAATAATCCTTGATCGGGAGTAAATACAATTCTATTTTCTTTGCGTCGTTCAATAAAAAAGCGAGTTTCTAAAAAGTTGACTAACCCTCGATTGACGATAATTTCTCCTTCTGGTTGCAATGCTGTCAAATCACTAAGAGAACCGTTAACCGCCACATTTCCCCCAAAATCAAACCGAAATAGGGGTAAGACTTCTACAAATAAGTTGTCTAAACTAACTTCAAAATTTTGTAACTTTGGCATAAAAGGAACGGGTTGATTACTGGCAGTTTGTTTCCTTCGTTTTGGGATTACCCAACGATTAATTTCGGCAACGGTTTCTTCTTTACTCTGTAGTTGAGTGGGGATAAATATCTGACCATTGGCTAAAGTTACGTTTCCTCCTACCACCGGTTGAATGGCAGCCCCAGTGACCATAATTGTGCCATCAACTAATCCTCGATACAATCCTTCTAGATTAATTTCCCCTTTTTCTATGGCAACTTTTAGGGGATTTTCTAAATTTCGTTGGGGTTGAAATAAGGGTAAAACTCCCACAATGTTGAGGGTACTATCGGCAAAATTCCCTTGTATTTGTTCCACATTGATCACTTGATCGTTAATGGTAACGGTTCCACTAACGGTTAAGGGTTGGGGTAAAGCAGCACTTTGGAAAATTGTTTCATTTAGGGTAATGGTTCCCCCCGCATTTAAGTTAGAAACTAATAACCCTTGAGATAGGTCTAAGTTTCCACTAGCTTGAGCATTTATTTCTCCTTCGCCACCGGTTAAGAAAACCTGTTCACCGGTGAACACACTGACTAATTGTAGGGCTTCTGTATCTAAGTTAAGATTAATGGCAAAGTTATCGTTATCGGTGTAGGTAGGAAAGGGTATATCCACCGAAGCAGCCACAATGGAATTATCAGTAGTAGCGAGTTGAAACCGTTGACCATTATAACTAAATTGTCCGGCTAAATTAGCATTTAAAGACCTTCCTTGAAACGTGCTATCAACTAAGGCAAATTGTCCTTCGAGTAGAGGTTGAAAAATACTTCCACTGATGGTTCCAGAAGCATTTAATGCACCCGTTGCATCCACAGGAACTTTGACAAAGTTGTTAATAGTAGCAATAGATAAATAGTTAACTTGCCAGTTGGCTGCAATTTCTTGTAAAGAAAAAGTACCTTCTAGTCCTAATTGGGTTCGATTGATTTGAATACTAGCCGGATTAATGGTTAAAACGTTGTTAGTAAAATCCGCATTTAAAGTAACTTGATTAATGGGAATAAATGACTCATCTCTGATGACTAACCCCAAGGGTTCTATGACATCGGGATAAGACGCTTGGGGATGCCATTCCCAATTCTCACCACTCAAGGCAATGCTAAGATTGGGTTTATAAATGGTACCCCCTAACACAATATCCGTATTAAAATTACCTCGGATATCGAGTTCCGTGGGGACTCCGCCTTTTTCCCGTTCATCGGCTAATTCTCGGATTTTTTGGTCTATAACGGCTAATAAGTTCACTTGATCGGCAATGTTAGCGTTGACCTCGCCTACCGACTGCGGAGGAATAGCGGCCGCGTTTTGGTAGTCGATGGGTTTAATCTGTAATAAGTCCAATAATCGTTCTACGGTGGAGAGTTTGAGGGCAATGAAGAGATCCTGCAAACGGCCGTCTTCTATATTGAGTCGACCGGTAACGTCCCCAGACTCCAAGTTTAGGGACCCTTGCACGGCGTATAAACTTTGGCCTAAGCTAAGGGTGGCGTTTTGTAACCGAGCGATGTTGTCTTGATAGAGGACATCGGCGGTTAATTTGGTGGCTTCGACAAAGCCAATACTGGGCTTATCAATGACTAATCTTCCCCTTCCTTCTAGGGTGTAAGGGTTGATGACTACCTCGGTTTGTACCTCTCCTGATAAAAAGCCAGGAACCCCAAACTCTCCCCCTGGGGCAATTTTGAAGATATCTAGGGGAAACTGCTCAATTTTAGCCACTAACTCGTCCCCTTGTAGTCTTCCGGTCACGGCAATGGGGGCTTGATCTCCTGCTTGTTGCCGTAGTTCAAAGGCCACGGGAAGATAAGGGGCCGGACAGTCTCCACGGGTACAGGGTTGCAAGGAGGCAGCGATCACATCTTGTTTACCCCGTAAGTCGAGGGCAATGGTTTGTCCTATGGTTGCGTTGACTTTGCCGGTTAATAGGGGTTCAAAGGCGCGATCGTTAAAGACAAGATTCCGTACAGTTAAGTCTCCTGTAAGGCTAATATTCCCAGGAACGGTAGGCGCGGTGAGCAGGTTTTGGCCCACCAGGGTTCCATTAAAGGTTCCTACCCCTTGGAGTTTCAATTCTTCGGGGAGAAAGTCCCTTTGGACAGGAATAAGCGAAATGAGTTGGGTGAGGGGTAAATCATCCAGGGTAGAGGTAGCTTCTACGGACAGGTTAACCTCCGCATCGGGGGCGGTGAGGGGGTTGGAGACAATCAGGTTACCTCTGGCGTTTAAACTTTGTCCATCGGCCTCAACGGTGATATTATTGGCGTTGATAGGTAAAATGGCATTCTCGTCGAAAAGGCTTGATAAGCTTCCTGAAAGGGAAATTTGGGCGTTTATATCATCAATATCGATTCTCGGCAGTTCTGGGGCGATTTGGGTGAGAATCAGGTTAGGTTTAAGGTTGGATGCAGTGACTTCGGTTGTCCATTGATTGTTTTGCAGACGGGTTAGGGTGTCAATGGTACCATCGGCGGTTGCGAGTTGCAGGTTGACGGTGGCTTGCGCTGTGCTAAGATCCGGTTGAGTTGAAAGTAGAGGCAGTATGTTACTGGAAACGATCGCCTGTCCGTCCACTAATTGAGCATTCACGGGTAAGTTAGGGACGAGATCGTTGAGGGATAGGGTTGATAGGTCGACTACCCCGCGCACTTGACCACTGCCTAAGTTACCCACTACCCTGACGGGACTGCCATCTACGGTTAATTGTACGTTAGCGTTGCCCCGAAAACTACTAATATCTGGGGTATTTCCTAAAGAAGAGATAAGAGAGTTGAGGTTTCCTGTCAACACCAGATCACTACTAACTAAGGTAGATTGTACCGGTAAATTGGGAATGATAGGGTTAAGGGCAATGGTCCCTACTTCGGCGATGGTGGTGAGGATACCGTTACCCACTTCTATGTTGGCATTGATGGGACTACCATTCACGGTTAATTGGGCATTACCATTGACGTTGAGACGGTTAATGTTCAACTGTCCGTCTTTGAAAATATCGGTGAGGGAACCAGACAGGTTGAAATTGCTTCTATTAAGTTGGATGGGGACGGTTAGGTTAGGAATGTAAGGATCAACGGGTAAACCGGACACTGCAGCCCTTCCTGTGAGATTACCTTGAGATAACGCGGTTTCTAAAGCGATCGCCCCTTGCCCTACTTGCAGTTGTAAGTTACCTTGACTGTTGATAGTCTCCAGGCCAAAGTTATCCAGTTTTCCAGCAATATTGATATTACCATCGGTGAGAGTAACTGCTTGGGTTAAAACTTCGTCAGGACAAGTAATAAAAGAACAAGCCAATTTAACAAACGGGTTAAGAGAAAAGCCATCAGCAGTAATAAGATTTTGCCATTGTTTCTTGTCAATATTCCCTAATCCTTTAACAGTAATATTTCCTTCAGTAGAGGTTAACACTGTATCTTGAATTAGGATATCTTTTCCCCCTAAAAGAATTGCTCCTTTTCCTGAAATATCTTCTCCTGAAACTCTGATAATACCAGGAGCAGACCATTCTATTTTCCCTTTAGGTTCTCCTAACGTTCCCCCTATTTTACCCTGTGCTGTAACGGTTCCAATACTAACATCTTGAGGGGATTGGTAGTAGGGTTGGGCTAATTTTTCTCCTGGCAAGTTAGCTTCAAATCCTAACGCAACGGGCATTTTTTGCCAATCTATTTTTTCATCTTCTTCTAAAGCTTTTAAGATCCCTAAATCAACTTTTCCTGTGGCAGTAATGTTCCCCCCTGCAGTGGGTTTAACCTGAAATTCTTTGAGATTAATTTGATTTAAGTTTGCTTGGAAAACGGTTTTTAATTCTTCAATTCTTGTTTTTTCAACTAATAGAGGTTTACTATTATTAATTGTTCCAGTTACAATCGGATTTTTAATCTCTCCTGTTACTCTTATTTTTCCTTCAATTTCCCCTGCTAAATTAATCGGTAACTTGATTTTTAAGATATTCGATAAATTTCTCAGTAAAAAGGGATTGATATTAACATCAATATTATAACCATCTTGCCAATTAACGGCTCCTTCAATATCGGTAACAAATTCCCCTAAACTTAACCGACTTTCTTGAAAATTAACAGTTTTACCCACAAAATCAAGCCCTAAATTAAGCTTGATTGGAACTTTTAAAGGTTTTAACCCTGCTTCAATGTTTGAGAGTTGAAACTTTCCGTTTCCTTCTGTTCCTTCAATCCCTTCTAAGGAGGGGACATTGATGTTTAGATTACTCTCAACTAAACCACTCTTTAACGTTACAGGTAAATTAGGAATTAACGCAGCCAACTCTGGTAAAGCTAATTGAGAGATCATCAATTCTGCTTGAGTTTGAAAAGATTTTATATTGGTTTCCCCTGTAACCTTAATCGCACTGTTTAATAAAGCAACATCTAAATCATAATTAACCTCTTGCTCTTCATTAGATTGATAATTATATCCTGCTGTCCCATCTGCATCCACTTTAACCAATTCTTTGAAACCATTAGGAAGCAAAGCAACTTGAGCATTATTTAACTTAATATCTGCATCAATATCAATGGGTAAATTTAATTCTCCTACCTCTTCAAGTTGTTGACGTTCTTGAATATCTAACCATTTTCCAGAAGGATTTTGCTCAATATATAAATTAGGATTATCGATGGTTATATCAACATCTAACGGTTGTCCCATTAACAAAGGTAAGGGATTAAATTGAACCTTTAATCCCTCTAGATCAACTCTATCAGGATCATTCTCTGTGGTAGGAATGGAAGTCTGTCCAATACGAATATGATTAAAAGAAAAACTTTCAACCTCCCCAACTCTCACCTCTCTTTCTAATGCTTTACTTAACTCTCTAGATAGCAAAGGAGATAACTTTTCATAGACAAAATAGTTAACCCCTGCATAGGTAACAACCCCCAATGACACTAACACCCCACCTGCGATCAAAGTCGAAGGTTTCTTAATAAAGTTTACCAATTTTTGCAACACAGATGTACTTCCCTCAGAGGGTTCTGGGGGTGGGTTGGGGGGTATATTAGTCATGAGTCCTTACACCACAGATTTAGTCAATCCACTGACTAACTTAACACAAATTTTTTGTTTCTGATTTAAGCTTAAATTAAGCGTTGCAAGACAACCACCGTCCCTTTATCTCCTTTATTGATGCGTATTTCATCATCTAAATAAAGAATAGTTGATTTTCCTTTTGGCGATCGCTTCATCTCAAAAGAAATATCTCCGGTTTCCTCATTCATCCCTTGAGGGGGGACTAAACCAAACATTATTTTCAAGAAAAATGATGTAAATCGGTCTTTTAAACCCTTTTCATCTGATTTCTCCTGATTAAAAACTTGTTGCCATAGCTTTAAGTCTTGTTCGGGTTGTGGACTTAACTTTCCTCCTGTAAACTCCACTTGTACCGTATCATCAGTCGCAGGAGAACACACGCCTAAATTAGATATCTTACCTTTTAATCTGGGAAAATCGGGATCAATAACGGTAAATTCGACAATAATATCGTGACTAAACTTATTTTCTTCTTCTAACTTGACGATAGGTTGTTTTACAGAGTCAATGATCACTTTCAAATGAGTGGGTTGAAACAGATTAAAGGCCAACCGTCCCAATGTATAAGCATATTGTCCACTGGGTAGCTTCTCTCCTTGAGGAAAAGATGGCGCACTAATTAACTTCCACTCTGCTGATTGTAGGCGATCGCTGCTGGCTGGTGCAACAATAGGATTAAGTTGACACAGTTGGTTAATTTTGCCTTCAACTGTTGGGTGTTTAACGTCTCCGTCGTATCGTTTCAAAGCGTCTCTTAAAGCGGTTTTCGCTGTATCTCGTGTCGTTATTACAGTCATAATGATGGCTTCGTTTACATTTTGTTACAATATACAGCAGTTCTCATACCTGTGAGGTATAAAGGTGATCGTTTTGAGGCAGGAGGCAGGAGGCAGAAGGCAGGAGTTAAGAGTACCTCATGAGTCCTAGAAACTCTATAGATTAGTTTATCTTCCAGAAGCAATAAATTTTTATTTCTGACGTTAATTTTTTCGAGATACTTCATTATGACGATTAATAACACCCTTACTACTCAAGAAAATACATCAATGATAGGAGGAAATGACCCCGATCATTTTAACTGGCAAGAGGTTTGGTATCCTGTTCATTATATTGAAGATTTAGACAAAACAAAACCAACATCGTTTACCTTATTAGAGAAAAATATTGTTATTTGGTGGGATAAAAATCAGGGTCAATGGTCTGTTTTTGATGATCAATGTCCCCATCGTTTGGCCCCCTTATCCGAAGGAAGAATTAACGAGTCAGGTTGTTTAGAATGTCCCTATCATGGATGGGCATTTTCAGGTGAGGGAAATTGTGAACTTATCCCGCAACAAAAGCCAGAAGGAACCGCCGAAAAATCCCCTAGAGCATCGGTTAAAACCTATCCTACTAAGGTAGCGCAAGGGTTATTATTTGTCTATGCAGGGCAGTCAGAAAATGCAGAGAAAATCCCCCTTCCTTTAGTGGATGTTTTGGAAGAAAATTCCGATGAATGGGTTTGTCTAAATACGTTTCGGGACTTACCCTATGATGCGTTAACTTTAATGGAAAATGTGTTAGATTCCAGTCATATTCCTTACACCCATCATAAAAGTGTTGGCAACCGCGCCAACGTTTCCTCGGTCGATTTAGAAGTGGTTGAATCAGGAAAATGGGGGTTTAAAGGGGTGTGGGAAGAAGGACCCAGAAAAGGCACGTTAGGACGACAAGAAACCACTTTTTTTGCTCCTGCTATGATGTACCACGATCTCACTTCTAAACAGTTTGGTCGCACCTTAACCGTTGTTTACGCAACACCCATCAGCAAGGGAAAATGCCGTTTATTTGCTCGTTTCCTGTTCAAATTTTCTTCTGCCATCCCCAAATTTTTTATTAAATTTACACCCCGTTGGTATTCCCATATTGGACAAAATGGCGTATTAGAAGATGACCAAATTTTCTTACATTATCAAGAGCGTTACTTAGAAGAAAAAGGAGGAAGTCCTAAACTATCTAAGGCATTTTATTTGCCCACCAAAGCCGATTTATTTGTCTTTCAGTTACACAGTTGGATTAATCAATATCAAGCACAACTATTTCCAGAACAGTCGTTAAGTCCTGCCCTTTCCTCAGAAACCTTACTAGATCGCTACCATTCCCATACAAAACATTGTCGTAGTTGTCGCGCGGCTTTAAAGAATTTACAACGCATAAAAATAGGAGTCGCGATCGCAACTTCAGTGATTTGGTCATTGATCGTTATCTTATTATTAATTGTTGAACATCCTTCGATTTGGGGTATGATAGGATTAAGTGTAACTGTTCCTTTGGGTGTGATCATTTGGTTTGCTTTAAGTCGCCTAGAAAAACAGTTTTATCAAGGACGAGAAATTCCCCCCAGAAATCTACCTGATAAGTAATAATATTAAAGTGTATTATAATCATCCTAAAGATCCTTGGTTAGCGGTTAATTTATCCATGTTTTTTCCTGGATTGGGACAATTTTATGCTGGCAATTATTTCCAAGGATTTTTATTTTTTAATGGTCAAATTCTTTGGTTAGTTTTAACTGTTTGGCATATTTTTGCTGCTAAGGGAAACACTGTTACTGGATTTATTTGTTTAGGGATAGGGACTCTCTTTTACTTTAGTAGTTTAATAGAGGCTTATTTCAGCGTTTATAAATTGCGAAATGATCCCAACTTGGAAAAGATACCTCGCCGACAAAAAAATCTTTGGTTTGCTATTTTTATCACGCGTCTTTTACCCGGGTTAGGACATCTTTATCTACAAAAACAAACCATTGGTTTATTCGTATTAACCCTTAATATAATTTCTCTAATAATGTATGATTTTTTGACTATTTTTTTATTCATTAGTCCTCTAATCACTGCTGCAACTATTTATCATCTTTACCTCATTTTTCCCCGTGGACGTATCCCTAGACCCAAGTTCTTAATTATCATGATGACAGGAATAATTTTTACCTTCGGGGTCATCATTAATTATTATCCACAATGGTTAGAAAAACACTTTGATAAATTTATCATTCCCAGTCAATCCATGACCCCCACATTAACAATAAATGATATTGTTTTTGTCAAAAAATCACCGACTTATGTCCCCCAAACTGGCCATATTGTCGTTTTTACTCCATCTGAAAATATCAAAAAAGCCGATCCCAACGTATCAAACTATTATATAAAACGGATTATTGCCACACCAGGAAACGAAATTGAAATCAAACAAGGCCAAGTTTATCTTAACCGAACACCCATACAAGAAGCTTATATTGCAGAGTCACCCCAATATCGCTTAGAGTCCATGATTATCCCGACTAACCATTATCTTGTCTTAGGAGATAACCGTAACGATAGTTTTGACTCCCATATTTGGGGACTCCTCCCCAGAGATGTTATTGTCGGTCAAGCGTATAAAATTGGTTGGCCACCTCAAAGAATCCAATCGTTGAGCAATCAGTAATATTTTGTTACAATTAGATCAGTAGTTCCCCTGAAAACAAATAACCCAAATGGGTGAGCTACCTGGGGGAAGTACGTAGATAAGAAGTTTCGTAAGATAAGGTGTATAAGTGAGATCGCACTAGCTGATCACCAATCACAACAATAATAAATGTCTTTCGTTTAGTTTGAGCAGGAGAAACCCCATGGAACTTATTTCACTATCTTTAATTTTAGCTGGAACCTTTTTAGCTGATTTCTTACTCCACAATAACTAGCTCTTCATGGGGCGATGTGTGTGTTATATCTGTATGTATGTGTTTTAAGAATAGCTCTCTTCTCGTTAAACCAATGGAAGAGAGCTATTTTCGTTGTTACTGGTTGCTTGTTCTAAGCGATGCCAAACCGCCTGTAATAGTTCCTCAACTCCCGTTTTAGTAACAGCAGAAATAGCAAAAATAGGAGACTGGCCCAGAGATTGTAATTGTTGTATCATTAAATCTAGCGTCTCTGGATCACAAGCATCAACTTTATTGAGAGCAATAATTTGAGGGCGATCGCTTAATCCTCGTCCATAAGCGACTAACTCCTGTTGAATCACCTCATAATCTTGAATGGGATCGATCGACGTAACATCCACTAGATGTAATAAAATACGGGTGCGTTCGATGTGTCGCAAAAATTCATGGCCTAACCCCACCCCTTCATGGGCCCCTGAAATTAATCCAGGAATATCGGCAAATACCGTTCCGTCTCCTGTGGGTTTTCTCACTACCCCTAAGTTGGGAACCAAGGTTGTAAAAGGATAGTCAGCAATTTTAGGGCGAGCGGCCGATAAAGAAGCGATTAACGTGGATTTTCCTGCGTTGGGTAAGCCAATAATCCCCACCTCAGCCAATAACTTTAACTCTAATCTCAGATGACGGTGTTCCCCTTCTAACCCCGGTAAAGCGTATTCTGGGGCTCGGTTTTGGTTGCTCAAAAAGTGCTTATTCCCTAACCCTCCTTTTCCCCCTTCCACAACGCAGAGGGTTTGGCCCTTCTCCACTAAGTCTCCCAATATTTCCTCTGTTTCCAGGTCGTAAACCACCGTACCGCAGGGAACCTCAATAATCGTATCCTTTCCCATGGCCCCCGTGCAATTATTGGGTCCCCCTCGTTTGCCATCATCCGCTTTAAAACGACGCGCGTAACGGAAGTCTAATAGGGTTTGTAAGTTTTCCTCGGCTTTTAAGATAACCGAACCCCCTTTACCCCCATTTCCCCCCGCCGGACCCCCCGCAGGGACATATTTTTCCCGTCGGAAGGCCACCATCCCATCTCCCCCTTTCCCTGCTTCCACTTCAATTTCCGCGCGATCAATAAACTGCATTCTTTGTCTTTCAAGCGATTAATCTTTCTTTGATTCTAGTTTAATTTTGGCTTTGGGGAACTTAAATCATTTTGAATCGACAACTATCGTCTCCGGTTGCTTTACAAGTAATTTCCTCCACCGTAAATTCTCGTAAGTGACTAACTGAAGCCAATAAGCCTTCAATCATACCACGGAGAAAATAACAGCTAGGAACATCACTGGTTTTATAAAGACAGAATGGATTAGCATGAACCTGAAGTTCATTATCTTGACCTTCAGCAATCATGAAATAAGAAAGACTAGGAACAATCAGTTTATTGATAGCAGAAACCAGATTATTAACCGATACGGCTTTAATTTTTCCTTGCTTAAGTAATCCTTGCCCTACATAGTTCCCCAGGGTTAACATCTGTTGATCATCAATCGTTGGGTTGGTGTCTATGTCCCTTACTGCTGCTACAAAATCTGGGTAAAGATTAATTAATTTTTGAGCCATATCAAGGAGTTCTTTCTCAAAATCATCTGTTTTTAGCTGTTCAGATAGGGAATAGTTTGTTTCGGTTGTTTTTTGTCCATCTTCTATCAGTTGATCTTCTAAATAAACAGTATTTTTAATCAGTTTTGGACTATCCATTAATTCGACTAAGGAAGCATCTGAGTTTTGCAGAATGGTTTGCAGTTTTTTGACAGTTCGTGCAATTTCTGCCTCTAAAAGACCAGTTAACACTTTTCCTGTTTTGAGAAGTAAATAACTTTCTGGTGTGCAGTAAGCTAAGATTAAATATCCTTGTGAACTACGAATAGAAAGAGTTTCAATATCTTCCCAGTTTAATTCCGTTTGGGTTGTTTGAGCCAGATAAAGCATAGTTCCCGATAAAATTGATGTGGTTTCTTCATCAATTCCTATTGGGGTTATCATCGGTTTACCTTCTTGGGACACTAAAGCAATACCTTGAATATCGATGGGTTTCAGTAATAAATCTTTGAGAATATTTTCAATGGTTAAAGGAGTCATAGAACTATGGTTATCTACTGGTGAATTAAATGGTGAAAGGGTCAATATTTCCTCAGAATCTTGAATAATTTGATTGGTTTCATCAGCCAGTTTTAGGCTTAGCTCTTTCGTAATAAATTGTTCAATTAATTTACGTCGTTTTAGATTTTTTTCTAGTTGTTTTTGAATTTTTTGAGGAATATTAATACCCAAACGGGCAGACTGATAATCATAATTATGGGGAATAATGATACTTTCTATATTCTGGGATGGCTGATTTCGACTAATCACCTCTATCGGACCAATTTTTAGACAATTACAGATCATATTCAATTGAGAAAAACTTAGCTTACCTGGGATAAAATAGCAAATAAAATAAGGAATATTAGCACGACCAAAATCATCACTATCATCATTATATAACCAACCAAAAAAAGTTTCTTCTAGGGACTTTTGTAAGAAATAAACCCCTTGATAATCAGCATCAGGGGGATTATAACTATTCCAATATTGCTCAACAATGTTTTTTAGGAAAAATTGTTTAATTTCTTCAGAAATCAAGGGACTTGATAAAGGTGTGAACCCAATATTAGAAAAACTTGTATAAAAAATTTGTTCAACAGATAAATTCATAAAAAATCAGATAATAAATAGCCTTTTATCATTCCCCATACCTGTAATATTAGAGAAACTTTGTCAATTAGATAATAGTCATAGGGAACTTCTCGACAATGGTAATGTAGATTATTTTACTATGATAGTATGTTAATGACAGAAAGCGAGTGCCTATAGCAGTTTTCAATTAGGTGTATCAATATTCTGGTTAAGGGGAGGGTGGGGAGTGTGGGAAGAATTTTTATTTTCATCGTTAGTCTATTGATATGAAAACTGCTGTAATTCGTCATTGCATGGCGAATATAAGACGCACTCAAGACAATGGTTAGTCAGGGGACTATCGTCGTTTAATTACCTTAGAGGAAAGTTCCTGTCACATTAGTTCTCTTCCATTTTATTCCGTTTCATTGATTCCTTAACTATCAATTTTCGGTTGATTTCAATTATATATAAAGGTTGAAAATATTATTATTTTTTCTTTATCAACCTATTATTTCAAAACACTGTTTGCTTTCCTATTCTTTTTCTTAATCCAATCTCTAATTAGTGAATTAGGGTTAAAGTTGTTCAATTTTATATCTCTATTTTACCAGTATGTCTCAACGAAAATTAATTAAACGTTTAATCTTACTACTTTGTGGATTGATCCTATTTAGTGCCATAGGATTAATTATTACATGGTTTAGAAATACCCATGACAATAATCTATCCCAAACCAGCAATAATTCCAGTATTTCCCAAACATTGACCCTTAACATTAGTCAAGGAGAAAACCCATTAATCAGAGAAAAAGGATCTGAAAAAAAACAAATAGCAGCCCAAGCAATAGCCGAACAAGACTATCAAAAAGCGATACAAGAATTAACCCAATCCTTAGAAACTTACCCGAATGATCCAGAAGCTTTAATTTATCTGAATAATGCCAAAATTGGTAACAATAAATCCTATAATCTTGCGGTGGTTGCTCCCATTAAAACCAACCCTGATGGAGCGAAAGAAATTCTGCGAGGTGTGGCCCAAGCGCAACAAGAAATTAATCAAACAGGAGGGATTAAAGGTATTCCTTTGAAAATTTTTATTGCTAATGATAATAATAGTCCTAAAATGGCTAAAGAAATAGCTCAGGAATTAGGGAAGAATCCAGATATTTTAGGTGTTATTGGCCACTGGAGTAGTGATGTTACCTTGGCATCAGGGGAAATCTATCAATCTCAAAAATTAGTCGCTATTTCTCCGATTAGTACCTCAGTAGAATTATCGTATTTTGGTGATTATATCTTTAGAACCGTTCCCAGTGATCGATTTGCTGGAAGTACGCTTTCTCGGTATATGATGAACGCGTTGGGCAAAAAAAAAGCAGTCGTTTTTTTTAATTCACAGAGCAATTATAGCCAATCTCTTAAAGATGAATTCACCAAAAGTTTATCGAGTGATGGCGGAGAAGTTGTTTGGGAATTTGATTTATCTAGTCCCAATTTTAACCCCCGTAATGATTGGCAACAAGCGAAAAATCAAGGGGCCGAAGTGTTAATGTTAGCCCTGAGTACAGATACTCTTGAACAAGCTTTAAAAGTCATTGAAGCTAATGGGAGCGAATTGGCTTTATTAGGAGGAGATGATGCCTACAATATCGAACTTTTAAGACAAGGAAGTGCTGATGCTGTGGGTATGGTTTTAGCCATTCCTTGGCATATTTCAGCCCATCAAAATGAGCCTTTTGTTCAGAGTGCTACCAAACTCTGGGGAGGAGAAATTAACTGGCGTACCGCCTTAGCTTATGATGCCACATTAGCCTTTATTAATGGATTAGAAAAAACATCAAATCCCACACGCCAAAGCTTACAAAAGACCTTATCTCAAGCCGATTTTTCCTTTCAAGGAGCCTCCGGTTCTGTGAATTTTTTACCATCAGGCGATCGTAATCAAGCAGTTCAATTAGTCGTTATCAAAGAAAATAATCTTTCTGAATTTGGTTATGAGTTTGATATCGTTCCCTCGTTTAGTAACAATTAATTAATCAAATGTCTCCATAAGTTCTCAAAGATTGCTAAAAATTAAACTTCTGACTTCTAACTTTCTACTAAGAGATGTCAAAATAAGCTTTTAATGCTACAATTATGAGAATTTAAAGAACATCTCAACCAAGGTTCACTTAAGGTGAGAGCGTAACCATCTATCAAACCTATAAAATTGATGGAATTTACTCTATTTTACTTTGGATCTTTTGAATATAATGTCTCCAAAACCCATTTTTTCTAATAGTCTCAAGTCTGACTCTCGTTCTTATTCTTCGTCAGTTGAAAATTCTGTTTGTCCCTACATTGGCCTCAAATCTTTTGAGAATAATGGTAATGATCAGAACTTTTTCTTTGGTCGAGATACCTTAACTCACCAACTCTTAAATCATCTTCATGAGCATAATTTTTTAGCTTTGGTGGGTGCTTTGGGTACTGGCAAGTCTTCCTTACTTCAGGCGGGTTTATTGCATCATTTGGAGGCTTCTGGACAATGGGATGTTAAAGTCATGCAACCGAGTAAACACCCCTTAAAAAGTCTAGCTATGGCTTTTGTTGAGAGCCATTTATCCCCATTACAAAAAGCTGAAAAAATAGCCGAAATTCAATTTTGTTTAGAACAAAGTCCCGAAGGTTTCTCTAATTTTTTAGACAAGGTTTCTACTCCTAAGTTGCTTTTAGCCATTGATAACTTTGAAGAAATTTTTACCTTCTGTCAAAATGCTCAAGAAAGGTGGCATTTTTTAACTGCTTTACTGACTGCCTTAGAGAGACATCCTCATCAATTAACGATTATTACAATTATTAATGAAGAATTTTTGAGTTATTGTCTTGAACAAAACCCGAAAGAAATGGGCCAAAAAATTCAAGATAATTTTATTTTTATTTCTCCCCTTAATTATCAAGAACGTTATGACGCTATTACATTGCCGGCTCAAGAAGTCAACCTCGAACTTGAATCCCAATTAGTTGAACAATTACTCAAAGATACTCAAAATTTAAGTGGAAACCTCCCTTTACTACAATATTCTCTTTGGCAAATTTTTCGCTTGCGTAAAAATTTTCGGTTAACGTTAGCCACTTATAAACAGTTAGGAAACGTTAGCAGAATTTTAGATCAACAAGGAAATCAAACCTTTTATCAACTAAATAGAATACAACAAAAAACAGCTAAAACACTATTTTTAAATCTGATTCAAACCCATGAAGAAATGGGTAATATTTGTCATTTAGTGCCTCAACGAAAATTAGAAAACTTACGGGATTTTCCTCTAGTTCTTAATAAATTCAAGCAAGCTGGTTTCATTGAAATAGAAGAACGAGATACCCTAAGCAATCGAGAAATTTTACTGAGATTATCTCATGCGATTATTACACAACATTGGGTCTTATTGAAACAGTGGTTAGAGCAACGTCACTATTGCTTGAAGCAACAAAAAACTCTGGAAGAAATGGCTCAAAAATGGCAAATGTCCCAAAGAGACACCCAGTATTTATTGACCAGGAAACAGCTAAAACTTGTCCAAGATTTAAAGCAGAATAAAATCTATTTTTCTCCTTTAGCTCAAGAATTTACTCGCCAAAGTTCTAAAAAACAATCCCGAAAAACCCTTTTATATGGTATTTTACCCTTGACTCTAGTTGTGTCATTAGGGGCTTTTTCCTACCGTCATTGGGACATTCAAAAAGCATGGCAAACCCTTGAAGTTGTAACCAATAATCCCTATGATATTCGTCGTAAGGATGCTTTAGAAACCCTCAACTTTTGGGGAATTAATTTGCAAAGAGTCCCTTTAACATCGACTTACCTTAAGAATATTAATTTGTCTAAAACTAACCTTAGTAATATGGATTTTTCTGGGAGTAATCTTGAAAATGCCAACCTGTTCAAATCAGATTTAAGTAACAGCAACTTCAAAAATGCTAATTTAACCAATAGTCGTCTAATTGAATCAAACCTATCCCAAAGTAATTTACGTTTAACGAATTTAGTTCAAGCTAATTTAACCAAAGCTAATCTATTTCAATCCAATTTAACCTTTGCTTCTTTGAACTTTGCCAATTTATCATGGGCTAATTTATCACAATCTAGTTTATCTTTCACTAACTTAGAAGATAGTAACCTTTCTCAAACCAATCTGAGTTTTAGTAATCTTTCTGGTGCTAATTTATCCTTTAGTAATCTTATGTTTGCGAATCTTTCTAATTCTAACTTATCCTCAGCTAATTTAGTAGAAGCTAATCTTTTATCCGCTAATTTGACCAATACTAACCTTTTAGGTACTAATTTAATTCAAGCCAAAAATCTTGATCCTATCGTTCTCAAACAAGCCTGTTTCTGGCAATATGCTATTTATAAAGGAAAATGGAACAATCAACAACAGGAATGGGAAATTGACGAATCCACTAACCAAAAATTTATTGAAAAATTAATCAAGGATAAAACTTCAGATCCTAAAATAAAACCCACTTGTTAATAGTGATTTATGACATTTCTAAAAAGCTTTTTATCCATACTATCTGATTTCCTAGTTTTTATTAAATACCGTTTCTTTTAACTCAAATAAAGCTAATAACTTTGGTTTTGTAACAATTACAATTAATTATAAATTATGAATTTTTTATCACCATCTTCCTCTGAATATCCCCATTTCAATTTGCTGAGTATCGGTCGCCGTGGCGTGGGAAAAACTGTATTTTTGGCCGGTAGCTACGCAGAAATGAATCAAGTTTCTCAAGAGCAAGATCATCAAAAAATTTGGTTTGATTGTGAAAATGGAGACGATAAAAAGACACTCGATTCTATTCTTGACTACGTTAAACGAACGGGTTCTTACCCTCCCCCCACACTAAAAATGACTAACTTTGATTTTATTTTAAAACAAAAAAATCACAACAAAGTCAAAACCCTTTGTGATTTTAGTTGGTCAGATATTCCAGGAGAATATTGTGATTTTACCCATCCTGATTTTCAAGACTTAGTTCTTTCTTCTCATAGTTGTTGTGTCTTTATTAATGGGGAAAAATTAGTTAAAGACCCGACTTATATTGAAGAATTAGAAGGATTAGTTAAACAAGTAATGGCCATCGCTATTTTAGTGGATGAAAAAGCCATTGACTATGGATTTGCTCTTATTATTACACAATGCGACCGCCTTCCTTCTGGGTCTATGACTCGGTTACAAATTGAAGAGAATTTACAATTTTTAACTACTCGTTTAGAAGCAGCAAACGCGAAATATCAAAGATTTTATTCAGGGATTCCTATTGTTTCTAAAAATGACGAATATTATTTTGAAGTGAATGGTTCAGCGGCCGCTTTTTTGTGGATTGTTTCTGAGTTACAAAAAGATTCTTTTTTATCCCGTCATCATCAATCTTTAGATAATTCTCTGAAACTAGATGTTTCTTCATTACAATACTGGTTATCTCCTTCTCCCAAAATTGTTTGGCCTTTAGTGGGAATTGTGGGTACTTTATTCGGGTTAGCAGGAATCAGTTTATTTGTGTTAAATGGGTTATCAGATAATAAATATGATAATCAAATGGTTCAAGAATCTATTCAAGAATTAGAAACAACCATAGAAAATAATCCGAATGATACCCAAAGTGCATTAACTTTAGTCAATTATTACCTTAACCAAGAACAATCACAACAGGCCATTGATCTTTTAAAGAAAATTATCCAGCAGAAACCTAATAATTTAGAGAATAAAATTCAGTTAGCCCAATTGTACGAAAGAATGGGAGAAACTCAAGCAGCAGAATCTATTTATGATGGTATATTAACCCAAAATTCTACCTATTTCGATGCTTTATTTAATAAAGCTTTAATTCGCCATAAACAAGGAGATTCTACTGCAGCGAAAGATTTATTGCAAAAAGCACAAGAGAATGCCTCTTCAGAACCCCTCAAAGTTAAAACTCAAGCAGCAATTAAACAACTTGATTTGGAGTAACATTCGTTTGATTATCAAGTGGTTAAGCTATCCTTAAAAGACTGAGTGTAAAGTGAATTTCAAGGTAATTGTAGGGTGGGTTAGACGGCTAGAATTTAGATGATTACAGATATATAAGAATCTGTCGTAACCCACCATTTTAGTTGAAACAATCCACTACTTAATGTTTTTTTCAAGCAACAGTCTCTAAGATTTAAAAATTAGAGATAAACTAGATAAGATGGAATACTTTAAGGAGTAAAATCGTGTTTTTGACAGAAGTTAGTTTTCTTGATATTTTTTTGGAAGGATTAAAAGTTATTGGCATGATTTTTTTACTTTTGACTTTAGTAGATGGGGCAGAAAAATACCCCTCGGTAGCGGGTAATCGATGGAATCTGATTATTGCAGGATTTGTTTTTATGTTAATCGGGTTTGCCTTTGACTGGTCTGATGAATTTATTAACTACGAAGCGTCTCCTATTTTAAATACTATTCAAGTTATCATTGAAGAAGTGGGGTTAATTGGTGGGTTATTTCTAGTTACATTTGGCTTTAAAAGTTGGTTTAGATTTATGAGTCGTTTTTTGGGACTTTCTTCTAGTAGACGAGAAAATTAGGTAACCTACTAAGTATTATGATGAGATTTCTCGTTTCTCAGAATGACAACTTTTGGGATCAATAACCATGAAGAATTATCAAAGTTTTTTAATTAGAAATTGGCAACCTAGCGATCGAGAGGTGGTGACTCAATTAATTGCTTCAGTTTTAGAAGAATATGGACTTTCTTTTGAACCCAATGGGGCCGATATTGATGTGGTAGAAGTTGAAAAATTTTATCACAACGCTGGCGGTCAATTTTGGGTGGTTGAACTCAACAATAAAATAGTGGGAACCGCCGGTTATTATCCCATTGATCGAGGGAATAAGGGGGTAGAAATTCGTAAAATGTATTTAATGCCATCGGTGAGAAGAAAAGGGTTAGGAACCTATTTATTACAAACCTTAGAACAAGATATTATCACTCAAAACTATCAACAAATTTGGATCGAAACCGCTTCTTGTTTAACAGAAGCGACTAAGCTGTATGAAAAGCATCAGTATCAACGGAGTCAGGGGGTAGAAACCCCTCGTTGCGATCGCGTTTATGTAAAAAATCTTGACAAAAAATCCTCCGATCAATAAAGTTCGGAGGGATTCAAAAAACGGTATAAATGCGGTTAAATCTAGACGTTATCACCAAAAACTTGATTTTTGATGGCATCAAACTCGGTTAATAACTCTTTGCGGTTGGATGCTTTCCAAAGATAACGCCAAATAAACCAAGCACTATAACCTAAACCAACCATTTCCAATAAGGGGGCCAATAGGGGAATATCATCGATCGCCCCTAAGACAGCAACGACAATTTTGACACTGATAATGGCTAATAGTAACAAACCCAGAGTGGTTAGGGGTTTTTGATACTCACTAAAAAACTGGCTAACATATTCGGGAACTTTAGCGAGGATATCCACCACCGGGTCTAACCATTCTTGCCAAGGCTGATCTCCCATACTAGGACTAGAGCTTTTAGTAAGGGTTCCAGGGGCTTCTGAACTTAAATTTGTGGCTGTGGTTTGTTCTTGAACTTTAGATTCCATATTGACTTAATCCTTCTCAAATGCTAAGAATTGAATGTTTGAAACGCAACTAAACAATCAAACTATATAATAGCCTGCTGAATTGTTGCTACTGTGATCAGATACCATTTAAAAGTATCTTCTCCCAGTTTAAAGCCCCAAGAAACACCCTAGAGATAGTTTCAGTCCCGAACTTACACTCAAGGCAATAATGTTACATTTGTTAACGAACTGCCATCAATTGAGGTTCTGGTTGAGACGGTAGATTGAAAGACTCAGCCGTAGCATTACAATAGATTTCGCAGGAATTATTGGGACTCTCAATCAATTTAACTTTTTCTAGTTGTGCGCCTAATTCCTGGATGGGTTGTTGCAGGAGTTGAGCAATATAAAGGGCAATATTTTCGGCAGTGGGAACCACCTCAGCAAAGTGAGGCACATCCTTATTCAAGAAATTATGATCGAAGGGTTCCACCACATACTCATCTACGATGTTTTGCAATGCGACTAAATCCACCAACATTCCTGTTCGGGGGTCAATCTCTCCACTAACGGACACCTCAAGGTGGTAATTATGACCGTGGCCGTGGGTGCGGGCGCATTTACCGTAAATTTTGGTATTTTCTTCTAAACTGAGGTCTGGACGGGCAAGACGGTGGGCTGCACTAAAATGGGTTTGAATGTTTAATGTCGCTTTCATGGCATTTCCTTGATAGTCGGCCCAAAGTTGGGGGTGTTCAAATAGTTGGATTTTGACGATGGGTAAATGGGGGGCTAACCGTTGCCAGATGATTCTGGCGAGGTTTTCGGTGGTGGGTAAGGTGGTTTTAAACTCTTCCCAAACATCGTTGAGATAAGCGTAGTCCAGTTGGGAGGTGACTTCCCGTTTAATGACCTGTTTGACAGTAGAAAGGTTTTCTACCATGCCATATTGGTCAATCTCGCCCCACAAAGAGACAAAGAGGACATAGTTATGGCCATGACCTGGAAAACGGCTACAAGCCCCAAAAACTTGCTGATTTTTGCTTTCGTCCCATTCTGGTAACCAGTAACGATGACTGGCACTAAACTGGGCGCGACGGTTAATAACACATTGCATAGTTAATTATTACTAATTGCCTTCTGTAACATTTCGTAATGTTACTTTTTTTCTAGCATATCTGGTTTTGGGACATTTTTGAGTTACCAGTTACAGGTCTATTAGGTCTCTCACTGTTCACCCCATCACTCCCTCATCAAATTGGGCGAATTCCCAGTTATTTGCCTGTTTAATTTGTTCTGGGAGTATGTTGTTAATCCCTCTGAGGTCGGCTCCACTGAAGTCGGCTTCTCTAAGGTAGGCTCCTCTGAGGTCGGCTCCACTGAAGTTGGCTTCTCTGAGGTCGGCTCCACTGAGGATGGCTCCTCTGAGGTACGCCCTACTGAGGTCGGCTTTTATGAGGTCGGTTTCTTTGAGGTTGGCTCCACTGAGGTCGGCTCCACTGAGGATGGCTCCTCTGAGGTAAGCCCCACTGAGGTCGGCTCCACTAAGGTTGGCTCCTCTGAGGTTGGCTCCACTGAGGTCGGCTCCACTGAGGATGGCTCCTCTGAGGTAAGCCCCACTGAGGTTAGCTCCTCTGAGGTTGGCTTCTCTGAGGTTGGCTTCGAGATTGCCTCCTCTGAGGTCGGCTCCTCTGAAGTCGGCTCTATAGAGGTTAGCTCCTCTGAGGTTGGCTCCTCTGAGGTTGGCTCCTTTAAAGTGGATGAAACTAGCCCACCAAATGTCACTAGGAAAGAAACCAAGAACACGCCAACCAGCAGCATTAATACGATTACAGTAATTATGAAAATAGTCAGGATTTTCGCCACTAGGGGCAAACTGAATCAAAGGAAAATCTTCACCCTGTTCATTATTGACTAACCGTACTCTTTGATAGCGTCGTCGTTGGGTTGCCTCAATATCATTAACATTGAGTGAAGAATCAAGCTTTTGTTGTTGGTATTCATAAAGCTTACTGTGAACAATAGCTGTCAAATCAAAAAAAGCATCTCCTAGTCTTCCATCCACCGTTGTCCCTCGAACCGGCTCAGGAAGGGCAGTTTTCCACACCTCTAAATCTAAAGGACAGCAAAATTCCGTTAATGTCTGAATGTAAGGAGCATAAAACTTATTTGTATCTTTTGTGGGGTCGTTTTTTTCTTTGATAATTTCTTTGATAATTTTCGGTTGAGGCCGCAAAAACACCCCTTCCCCCCACCAGTCCCAAACATCGGCCAGTCCATCTCTGATATATTCCCACTGTTGAATGGAAATAGGATGAGTGGATAGGGGCGAGGGGGATAATTGTTGAGCAGAACGGTTTATTTCCCAAGTCAATAAATTGAAAATATGGTCTTTAATTTCTGATGACAGCCAATGAGTGGCAAACAGTTTTGAAAGACGACGGGTTAAGTCATAGCGTGGGTCATCTTCTTCAAATTCTTGCCAATAAATTTTTCTTTCTGGATAACCGTTTTCTGGGTTTTCTCGGTATTTTTGCACAACATCACGATGACAACCGTACCGTTTCAGTTCTTCGACAACTCCCTCAGCAAAGAGATATTCCCGAAAAGATTTATGGAGAAATTCGCATCCTTCCCCGGCACTTTCTTTGAAAAAGAAACTAATAATTAAACGACTGAGAACCCTATCGGCGGTGGCTTCTTCGACAATTTTTTCTAAGTCTTCTTCGCCACACCGTAACTTTAATTCTTCACGGGAAATCGACTCTTTTCCTAATGCGGTAATCGCTTCAGCCGTGCGCCATAATAACCCTCTTAAATCCTTCCCAGAAAGGCGATAACGGTCTTCTTTGTTAAGCTCTGAGGTAAAGGTGGGATTGCCTGACCCTTCGCAAGTTTCATCCACTAACGCCCGATATAAATTAGTGGGATTATTAATCAAGTTTTGTAGTTCTTCTTCTGATTTAATTTTAAACATCAAACTTAGGGTTAAATAGGCTAATAAAGGTAATCCTAAAACGGCTAAACTGCCTTTTAATCCTGAAACATTGTTGCGTTTACTTTCTTCTAAAAATTCTTTAAATGCTTGTTCATAAGTTTCTGAAATTGTCTGGAAAAACTCAGGTTTTATACTTTGGTTAACTATATTGATTAGGGGTTGGGGTTGGGATTGAGCTTGTAGATTAATTGAAAATAGAGGTTGAGCTTTACGAGCTTGTTGAAATTGATCAATATAATTGTTTAATTGTTCGGGTTTTAAGGGTCTAATGGTAAGAATTGGTGTATCATTTTTAAGTAGTTTCGTGTTAGTAACATCCACCGTAGGACGACCAGTAACAATGACTCGCATGGGAGGAAAACCAGCCCGTTTTCTAATTAAAATATCTCTAATTTCCCCTAATACTTGATCAATACTATCCCTAAATCCCTGATTTGATCCCGTACTAATTTCATCCCATCCATCGAAGATAAAAATATAGGGAGAAATGGGTGTTTGTTGCTCACCAAATAATATCTGTTGACTATTCTTAGGACTGACTAATTCAGAGAACCAAGTAGGGTCAAATGTGGGTTTCCAACTGTAATCTTTAAACGCTTTTTCACCAAATTGTAGAGCCAAAGGGACAGCATCTTCTAACTGATCTCTCAAACTTAAATCTTTTAATAAAATACGAATGGGAAAACAACCCCGTTCTTTTAATTCATCCACTAAGCGCAGGGTAAAGGTGGATTTTCCTGAGCCGGCAACCCCTTGAATAACAATAGGTTCATTAAAGTTAGGATCGCCAATATAATTAATGACTGTTGTTAATAAATCTCTGCGATCGCTGTCTTTTTCTGAAAAGGGATTTTTCCCTTGTTTCCTATTCTCTCTCTCGAAAAAGTCCCCAGATGGCTCATCTTTTGACGGTTTAACTTCTGAATAGTTTAATACACCACATTCTGTCTCAAGATAAATATGATTTAAGGCAAAAGATTCTTGTTGAAAAACTTTTTTCTCGTTAAAAAGCCAAGATTGATAATATAAATGTAAATCTAAAATTTTCTGAAGTTCTGCTTGGCTATTATCTAGTTCTATTAACTCTTTAAAAGCAGCAAATTCTTTTTCTGTATTGGGATGAACTAATAGTAACCGTAAATTTCTTAAAAAAGATTGTTTAATACGATGGGATAATTGATTGGTTAAATTGTCATCTAGTCCGATAACCTTAGCAAATTGACGAAAAACTTGATCAGCATAGAGAATAAATTCATGAGATAAAGCATTATTTAAGTTAAACCCTGTCATATCAATTTCATCAGGTTTTCTCTGACTTAGTATTTTGTTATTCCCATAAAGTTTAATATTTTGAAGTTCCATACTTCGGGCGAGAAAAACCTCTTCTACCGCGCGATTATAAGCCAAAGTACAAGCATTATACCCCTGTTTATTGGGATCTCTTTCTTGCAGTAATAACTGAGCATATTTAATGAAAAAAGCCACTAAAGGAATGCCCGCACCCGCAGCTTCTGCAACATCTTTGACCCAAGGGGCATTATTAGCGATATCTTTAGCCCAAGGGGTTACTTTACCCATCACTTGAGCAATATTTTTCACTAAATCATTTTCTTTAAAACTTAATGCTTCCGTCAGAAAATCAGAGACAGTTTTCAATTGATTGAATTTATTTTGCCCTGTACTCATCGATACATTTCCCAATTAATTATTTAGTAAATACCTTTTTTTTCATAAATGAAGAGGCTTTAAACCTAACTTTCGGGCTAAATTTTACTTTTGCTTTTTGCTTTTTGCCTTTTTACTTTGCCCGAAAGGTCGTGGTAACATTTCGTAACGTTACTTTTTTTCTAGCATATACGGTTTTGGGACATTTTTGGTTATCAGTGGTCAGTCGTCAGCTTGGTAGGGTGGGCAAAGTTTTTGACTTGACAGGTAGTTCAGATCAATCTCTGATTTGCCCACAGTAATACTGTGTAGATGATCGGGCAATGACAATCGAAAAATAACAATAAAAAATCAGAGGTTAGTTAATAGTCTTGGATTATCATGAATTTTAGCTATTAATTTGATGAGGATATTTATGATGAGTCTGTACGAAAGATTAGGCGGAGAAGCTGCGGTTAACGTTGCGGTGGATAAGTTCTATGAGAAAGTGTTAGCCGATGAGCGTATCAATCACTTTTTTACTGACATTGATATGAAAAAACAAAGACAACATCAGAAAGATTTTATGACTTACGCTTTTGGAGGGGCGCAACAGTGGAATGGGCGACCGATGAGGAAAGCTCACGAAAAATTAGTAACAGAAATGGGCTTAACGGATAGCCATTTTGATGCAGTTGCTGAAAATTTAGTGGCTACCCTAAAAGAACTCAACATTGCTCAAGACTTAATCGATGAAGTTGTGCAAATTGTTGGTTCTTCTGCCCATCGTAACGATGTTTTAAACCGTTAAATTCCTCCTTTAAGCAAGAATTGTAACGCCAAAGAAGCTACCCCGCGAACAATGTTATCTAATCCAGGACTTCCGCCTCCTTTTCTTCTCGCTTCTTGTACCGCTTCAATTCTGTTAACAAAACTATCAGCTAATTCTTTGCCTTCCGTATTTTCTTGTTTTTCGTACAGTTGAGAAGCCATTTTTGCATTGAGAATGGCTGCATTTTCGTTCCCTAACCGCAATAAAGCGTAACCCCTGGCTAAATAAGCAGGAGCAAATTCCGAGTCTAAAATTAAGGCTTTATTATGATGAGCGATCGCTTCTTGATAATTTCCTTGTTGGGTTTCGTTTAAACCCCATCCATAAAATAGCTCTGGGGTTCCTGCATTTTGAGAAATTCCTTTGGCCCCTTGCACATAAGCTTGCTCTAAACTGGTACCGGTAAGGATTGCATTAGTGAGATAGGAGTCTCTTAAATCTGTTCCCTGCAACATCGCACTGCTTAAATTTGCCCCCGTTAAATTGGCACCGTATAAGGATGCACCGTTTAAATTTGCCCCTCTGAGATCGGCCCCGGCTAAATTGGCTTGAGAGAGGTTAGCACCGGCTAAATTTGCCCCAATTAAAGACGCTCCGGAAAGATCAGCCATTACCAACCCTGAACCGGTTAAATCACAGAGTTGACATTGTTTAGTAGATAATAATTGAGTTAAATGGGCTAAATTTTCGGCTCTGGCGGGTAAAATACAACCACAGGCCGTTAATAAAGCAGTTAAACTAATAGAGGTAATTTTTATCATGGCTTTTATGGGGACTTATATCAACAACAGACTTTAGTTTCCTATTATGACGAATTTCTCTGACTTTGAGTCTCACAGCAGACAGTCAGAAAAGAGTACAATTGAAACAATAGTTAATATTCGAGATACCTGATACCTATGGCAACTAACGTTGAAATCTACACTTGGAGTACCTGTCCCTTTTGTATTCGCGCGAAAGCTTTGTTAGTGAAAAAAGGGGTAGACTTTACTGAATATTGTATCGACGGAGATGAAAACGCAAGGGACGAAATGACCCAACGAGCTAACGGAAAACGCAGTTTACCCCAAATTTTTATCAATGATCACCATGTGGGGGGGTGTAACGAATTATATGATTTAGACTCAACGGGAGAACTAGATAGCTTATTGGAGCAGTCAGTAGCGTAATGAAACTTGCTTTTATTATCGATCCTATTGCTAAACTGAACCCCGGCCATGATAGCACTGTGGCCATGATGGAAGCAGCACAAGCATTAGGCCACGAGGTTTGGGTGACAGAAGTTCATCAACTCAGTGTTATTGACGGGAAAGCATGGGCGATGTTGTCTCAAGTCCAGTTAGTTCCTGTTACCTTAAAAGACGGAAAATGGACGAGTGTTGCTCAATGGTACGAGATATGTTCTCAGGGATTAAGGTGTCTGGAAGACATGGATGCGGTGTTGATGCGAAAAGATCCGCCAGTGACCATTCGCTATCTCTATGCCACTTATATTCTAGAGTTAGTTGATCCTAAGAAAACCCTGGTCATTAATTCTCCTCAAGGACTGCGAGAAGCTAACGAGAAGATGTATACGTTACAATTCTACTCGGTGATGCCTGAAACCATTGTTAGTCTGGATAAGACTGTTATTCGTAAGTTTGTTGAGGAGAAAAAACAAGCTGTTCTTAAACCCTTGGGAGGGAAAGCAGGGGAAGGGATCTTATTTTTAGAACCCAGCGATCGCAACTTTAATTCTATTATTGAAGTTAGTACCCATCAAGGTCAAGAACCAGTGATGGTTCAACGGTTTTTACCAGAGGCTAAAAACGGAGATAAACGCATTATTCTTTTAGATGGTAAACCCATCGGTGCCGTAAATCGAGTCCCAACCGGTCAAGAATTTCGCGGTAACATGGCTGTGGGGGGACGGGTTGAAAAAACAGAATTGACCCCTAGAGAACACAATATTTGTGAGGTTGTCGGACCAAGATTACGTCAAAATGGGTTGTATTTTGTAGGGATTGATGTTATCGGTGGTTATTTAACCGAAGTTAATGTTACCAGTCCCACCGGTATTCGAGAAATTGATCTCCTAGATAACATGAATTTGGGACACATAGTAATTGAATGGTTGAATAGGGTCTGCTCTAAATAATTTTAGTTGATTGGATTAATGGTCAACAGTTAAGCACTCCGCTTATCTTCTTGCTTAAGATCCTTAACTTCTATGGACAAAAGAATATTGCTCGACTATCTTTTAACTAAGGATAGACAAATATCTCTATTTTTTTGTTCCATGTTTAATCATAAATAATATTAATAAGTTGAAGAATTATTGATTTTTCTGAATCTTGGGGAAATGGAGATTGATTTGTTTTTAATGAATTGAGAGAAGATAATTATGTATGATTCAGAAGCGATGGATTCAGTCTTAACTCCCTTTTCTTTAGTAAATGAAGGAAATAATATCTTAAACCACAACCCAGGTTTGGGGATCAATCCCTCACTTAATATGGATTATGGGTTCGCCTTGTCAGAAGTTGAGCTAAGTCTTATAGCCAAGACAAGGATAGATTATCCCGAAAGAAGTGATCACTTTCCTGTCCAACAAGTGGCTGAGGAAACTCACTTAAACTCACCAGAAACCGATTTTTTAACAGGACTCAATTCGTCTCAATCTTTAACATCAAATTCAGAGACAATTACCTTAACGGTTAATAGTACCATAGACGAAAATGATGGCTCTGCTCAAGGAGCGGGATTGACTCTCAGAGATGCGATTATGATAGCGAATAGTAATCTCAACTCTCGCTACATTATTCAGTTGACTGGGGATAATCTTTATGATTTAAGTCTGACAGGAACCAGGGAAGATAAAGCTCTCACAGGAGATTTAGACATCCTAAATGACATTACAATTAGTACCATTGGCTCTGACAAAGCTACCATTAATGCTCATAAAATTGATCGAGTTTTCCATGTTCACAATGGGGGGAAACTAAGCCTCAATAATGTTATTGTCACGGGAGGTGAAGTTGCGGGTAGTGATTGGGAGTCTCAAGGAGCTGGAATTCTAGTTGAAGCCGAGGGAATGGCTGATATTACTAACAGTATTCTTGAGGAAAATAGAATTGGTTACAACTACAGCCTGAATCAAGATGCTGGGGGAGCCGTTGCTAATCACGGGACTTTAGAGATTACCAGTAGTATTCTACGGAGAAATTATGCCAATAATATTGGCTCTGCTCTGTTTAACGCTAAATTAGCCACAGCAACCATCGCAGATACCCTCATCGAAGATCATTCTGGTCACGAAACATTTAATAACGGTGGTACCCTTTACAATGAGCTTCAAGCCACACTCAACATCAGCCATTCAGTGATTAGAAGTAACCGCACTGGGCAAACCTTTAGTCTGGGTGGTGGGCTAACTAATTATGGAACAGCTAATATTACTCACTCTACCTTTGACGGTAATAGCGCACGTGAGGGTGGGGCAATTTATAATGCCCGCACATTACCTGGAGATGAGCGAGGTCTTCTCAATCTAAGTCATAGCATGATTCGTCATAACACAGCCCGTAATGGTGGTGGTTTGGCTAACGATGGTGGAATCATTACCGTTGAAGATAGCGAAATTATCTTTAACACAGCCGCCAATAATGGTGGTGGCTTTTTTCAAGAATATTATGAGGGTGAGACCCGGGTAACTAACACCATTGTTAGTGATAATAGGTCCGGGGACAAGGGAGGTGGCTTTTTTATTGGATATAATAGCTCCCTCACCCTCGACCACGCCTCTGTTGAAAGAAACGAAACTAATATCTTTGGGGCGGGAATTTATATCGATGGCACTGCTAAGATAACGGCTAGTTTGATTGGGGATAATCGCACCACGGCTCGCTACGGAGAAGGAGCGGGGGTTTATATCGATCGTCTTGGGGAAATTACCCTAAGTCAAACCATTATTCGCCGTAATTTTAGCGATTACATCGGGGCTGGCCTTTCCAATAAAGGTCTTTTGGTCCTTAGAGATAGTCACGTGAGTGAGAACCGTAACTACAATGATGGCGCTGGTCTTCACAATGAAAACATGGCTGTTATCACGGGGACAACTTTTGAGAGCAATCGCAGCGAAGGCCAAGAAATCTTCGGTCGAGGAGCTGCTATTGTTAACGATTCTCAAGGAGAACTTTTCCTTGACGATAGTTATCTGCTCAATAATTATTCCACAGGTGACGGTGGGGCTTTATTTAATAAAAACCGAGCTGAAATTAGCCATACTACTATCGCTAATAACATCACGGCGCAAGATGGGGGTGGGGCTTATAATACTGGCGATCTTTATGTTACTAATAGCACCATTACCCATAACCGTGCTGAGAATGGTCAAGGCGGTGGTGTCATTAATGTTCTGGGTACGGCTCTGTTTTCTTCAACTACCCTTAGTTACAATGTGGCTCACTTGGGTGGGGGTTTTTATAATTCAGGGGGCGATAGCCAAGGTCTTTTTTATCATAGTACCGTCAATGATAATCGGGCTTCTCTCGATGGTGGTGGCATCTTTAATCGGGGAGATGGCAGTGGGGCCAGTCCCGGTCGGGTTCATTTTCATAATAGTACCCTGAGCCGAAATCAAGCTCAACGTCATGGTGGAGGATTTTTTAACGCCGATGGTTATTTTGGTGGGGCCATTGCTTATCTAGCTAACAGTACCGTCGCTGAAAATGTAGCTGATAGTGATAATGATGGAATCGGCAATGGTGGCGGTTTCTACACTCAAGATCAAAATGTCTATGGAGGAGTATCTGTTCTACTTAATACCATTATTGCTAATAATTTTGACACCCCTGACAACAATGGCCCTGGGTTGATTCATGCTGATGTTTCTGGCTTTTTCTTTAGCAACAACCATAATTTAATTGGTGTTTCTTTCGGCGGTGAGGGCTTTGGAGAACGGGATCTTTTAGATGTTGACCCTCTCCTTGGTTCCTTAGAGGATAATGGTGGCTCGACCAAAACTCATCGTTTATTGCTCGGAAGCCTCGCTATAGATGCAGGGGATAATAGTTCTATTCCTTCTGATCTCCTTGATCTTGATGGTGATGGGGATTCCGATGAGGCGATTCCCTTTGACCAACGAGGATTAGGTTTTTCCCGCATCAAAGGACTTTCTGTTGATCTTGGCTCCTTTGAAGTTTAAAAAGAGTCAGCTTTTGGACGGCGTTTTCGCACTCTTGGTTCGACTCTGACTACTTTCCTTTTTTCATACTATTACCCACCTTTTCTAGCATTATTAGATAGATTTTCTACAAAAATGGGATACTCCCAATTTATTCCTTAACATTGACATTTATATTAAGGTATATTAAGGAAAGAATAAACCTGACCTAATTATTGGTAAGTCAAGCCAAAAAGTCTTACACTAAGTAAATAATAAATGGTGCAATAATTATTAATGTTATGTTTCAGGTTGGGGATATTCTTTGTGAACGTTATCGACTTTTAGAACCTTTGGGGAAAACGGCCATTGGTCATCAAACTTGGTTAGCAGATGATTTATTTTCTCCCATTGATGTGTATTCTGAACCAAAAAAACAATACCCTTGGTTGAGATGGGCTTTTAAGGTTAATCAGGTATTTCGTCCTAAGATTTATGAAAAAGTAACCGTTAAACTATTAGCTTTTAATCCTCAACTGTCTTGGGAACAATTTAAACTATTTGAACGAGAAGCCAAAGTATTACAAGGATTAAATCATCCGTTTCTTCCCCGTTATCGAAACTATTTTGAACTTTCTGGAAATGCAGGAAATAGGGTTCCTTGGTTTGGTTTAGTAGAAGATTATATTCCAGGAAAATCATTACAAGATTTATTAGAACAAGGGGAAAAATTTTCTGAGTCTAAAATTCGTAAAATTGCTGTCAAAGTTCTCAATATTTTGATTTATTTACATGAGTTAAATCCCCCTGTTTTACATCGAGATATTAAACCCGGCAATTTAATTTTAGGGGAAGATAATAATATCTATCTGATTGATTTTGGGGCGGTTCAAGATCAAAGTTCAGTGACTAATATTAGTTTTACTGTAGTAGGAACCAGTGGTTATACTCCCTTAGAACAATTTTGGGGTAAAGCGGTTTTTTCTTCTGATTTATACGCATTAGGGGCAACATTAATTCATTTACTAACTGGTATTTCTCCAACGGATTTACACAATCAAGATTATCAAATTGAGTTTGAGGAAAAAGTTAAGATAAAACCCTATTTTCAAGCTTGGTTAACAACGTTAACTGAAGTCAAACTTTCTCAACGTTATCACACAGCAAGAGAGGCATTAACCGCTTTAAAAACGGGAGCAACAAGCAAGAAAAAAGACTCAAGAAATCAGATAATCAAATCGGGTAATAAGGATAAATTAAAAACAAAAATCAAATTAAATAAGACAGCAAAATCTCTACAAGTTATTATTCCCTCATCTCAATTAAAATTATTCACACAATTATTTAAACCAGACATAACTTTAATTAATAATCAATTAGATATTAAAACAATTATACCCTTAGTAACCATTTCTGGCGTAGTGTTGATTCCTTTTTCTTTAATTTTTACCGGAATGATGTTAAAAGATCCTTCATTTATCATGGCATCTTTGGAGATTATGGGAGGAATGAGTTTTATGGTAATTTTTATACTATTACTTCTTTATATTATTAGCAGCATGGGATCAAAAACTTGTTTAGTGTTGGATCAAGAAACCTTAAAAATACAGGAAAAAATATTAGGATTGGAATATTATCAACAAGAAGAATCAAAAAGTAATATTCTAGGAATTTTTATCCATCAATTCCTACAACGATATAATGTTACAATTAATACAAGAAAAATGATTTATCAATTAGGTAGTAAATTAACAGAAGAAGAAGCCCTTTGGTTAGCGAAAGAAATTGAAGATTGGTTAAAATAAAACCCTGCCTTGTTTTTTAGATTAAACGAAAATATGACATACTATAGAGAACTAATACTTTAAAATTGATAAAACGACAAAATCATGATCAGGCTTGCTAATAAAATTTTAGATAATCAATGGTTTTTTATTGTGTTAATGGGGCTACTGAGTCGAGGGGTTATTATCTTAACAATGGTATGGATTGCCCCTTTACTATCTATTTCATCAGGAAGTAATACCATTGATTTTGGTTGGGAAGTATTTTCAGCTTGGGATAGTGATTTATATCAAAAAATTGCAACGAATAGTTATGATAAATTAGGATCAGAACCAGGAGCTAATGTTGCTTTTTTTCCCTTATTCCCTTTATTAATTAGACTGGGAATGAGCTTGGGCTTTTCTTCTAATATTGTTGGGTTTTTTATTAATAATGCTGCATTTTTTCTAACTTTATTTATCGTTTATGTTTGGGTAAAAAATAACAATAGCAGTTCAGCAGCCCGTTGGGTTGTCGCTATTTTAGCTTGGTGTCCCTCATCTATTTTTGGTACAGTTATTTATACAGAGGGACTTTTTTTACTGTTGAGTAGTTTGGCTTTATTCACCTTTGAAAATAAACAATATACCCAGACCATTCTCTGGGGAATATTAGCAACCGCTACTCGCATTACTGGACTGGCTTTGGTGCCTACTTTTTTGTTCATTGCTTGGCGTAAAAAGTTGTCTATTATGGCTTATGTCGCAGCTTTAGGCAGTAGTGGAGGAATCCTACTATATAGTCTTTATTGTTGGTTTCAATTTAATGACCCCATTGCCTTTATTACCGTCCAGTATACTCAATGGCAACGAAAACAAGGCATTGACTGGGAAGGATGGGGGCGAATGTTAGCAGAAATCACTATCGGGGGAAAAAATTGGGCAGCCGGAACCATTAATGACCCCTGGCATCCCCTTTTATTCTTATTAATTATCTCCCTCGCCTATGGACTATGGCATTATCGGAAATCGATTCCGAAACCCTATTTTGATTACAGTTTAGGTAGCTTATGTTTATTGTTATGGCTATTAAGCGGTGATGCTTTGCTAAATACCCTTTCTGTGTTAGGGGGACTGTTATTATTATGGTGTTGTCGTCAACATTTGGCTCATGTGGCGTATGTTTATGGGTTATGTGCCTTGGGACTGTTATTATCTTCGGGAGGAACTATCTCTTTAAATCGCTTGGCTTATGGTATTGTTTCCTTATCCATTGCCCTAGGATTGACTTTATCACAATCCCCTCGTTGGGGTTATCTTACTTTAGGGTTTTTTGGTTTATTATTAGTGACTTTTTCTCTGCGATTTGCTCAACATCAATGGGTAGCGATTTTGCCTTAAGAAACCTAAAATTAAATTAAGTCTCTCTTATTACAAACTTTCTTAAAAACTAGACAGACAAGAAAAAAATATTATGTTTAATACTGAGGATATTCTTGTTGATAAATACCAACTTAAACAACGATTAGGTCATACAGCTACCGGTCATCAAACTTGGTTAGGTATAGATACATTAACACAGGAAAAAGTGACTTTAAAACTTTTAGCGTTTAGTCCTCAAATGCAATGGGAAGAGTTAAAATTATTTGAAAGAGAAGCGCAAGTTCTACAGTCGCTTGAACATCAGCGAATTCCTAAATACCGAGACTATTTTGACTTAGACAAAGACTTGGGAGGAGGAATCGCCTGGTTTGGGTTGGTACAAGATTATATCCCTGGTGCATCATTACAAGAATTAGTCGATAATGGTAAGATATTCACAGAAGAAGAAACCTATAGAATTGCTGTAGAAATTTTAGAAATTTTGATTTATTTACATCAATTAAACCCTGTTGTTATTCATCGAGATATTAAACCCAGTAACTTAATTTTAGGAGAAGATAATCATATTTATTTAATTGATTTTGGTGCGGTACAAGCACAAGGGGCTGTTACTGGTGTAACATTTACCATAGTCGGTAGTAGTGGTTATGCCCCCTTAGAACAATTTTGGGGAAGAGCAGTTCCTGCTTCAGATATTTACGCATTAGGGGCAACTTTAATTCATTTATTAACAGGAATATGCCCCATTGACTTACCTCACAAAGACTCTCAAATTCAATTTTCAGATAAAGTTAATCTTGCTGACTATTTTGTTTATTGGTTAGAGAAAGCTACTAATATATCTTTAGAAAAAAGATTTTTAACAGCACAAGAAGCCTTAAATAATTTACAACTAAAAGCATTAATGACTACTTCAAATAATTATAAAAATAAACTATTTCAACCTCATTATAGTCGTTTTTTGGTGACAAAAACAGACGACAAACTATCTTTATATCTACCTCCTAAAATGACTTATAAAATAGGCAAGAGTGTCCTGTTTATGATTATCTTTATGGTGGTTGTTATTACCCTTGGTTTTTTTCCATTCTCTCTGCTGTTTTTTTTATTTGCATATCAATATTTTAAGGATATGAGACTTGTTTTTTCAGAACAATCTTTTAAAATACAACGAACAATTTTTGGTTTAACTTATCAGTCTATTAATCGCTCAAATGATGAAATTCTTGGCATTTTTTTATATGGCAGTTCTAAGAATCATCAAGTCAAAATTAGAACTAAAAAAAGAAGTTATGTTATCGGGGAAAATCTCAAAGAAGAAGAATGTGCTTGGTTAGCAAAAGAAATTCAAGATTGGTTATATTATCATGGTAATTAAGTATCAACTGACTAAAATGTTAAGTCTCATTACAAAAAAAGCATAAGACTTGCAAGAGGTTACAGATATATGAGTATGATAATCGAGGTAATGTTTTCAAAGTTTAGTTTGTGATGAGTCTAAAAATAGTTGAAAATTTTGATGCAAGTTTTGCCCTGACACTAGAAAGCCAAGAAACCCTATTTGAGTTGTTAAAAAATCCAGATTTTATCCAACAAATTTCTCAACAATTATCTAATAAAAAAACATCTATTGAGTTTACCGAATTATTATTTCAACCTGTTCCCTATAGTAGCCAAACCCCCAGAGGAATGCCAGCAGAATTTGAAAAGTATTATGATTCTGATGAGCATATTATTATTAATGTCCCCCCTAACTTTATGTTCAAAGCGAAAATATTTAAACCCAGTCGCCTCTGTGCTATTTATCGCTTCATTAAGTAATATATTTTGTTCTTAAGCTTGTTATTTTTGTGAGACTTTACTATGATTACCGACACTCAAACCCCTAGTTTAAATGACTTAGATTATGTACCTTACTTAGATCAAAATGGAGTTATTACTGAAGCGTTACAGAAAAAAATTGGGGTTTATGCCATTTTTGATGAAAATAAAAACTTAAAATTCATTGGTTATTCCCGTGATATTTATGCTAGTTTAAAACAACATTTAGTCCGTCAACCTCAGCAATGTTATTGGTTAAAAGTTGAAATAATTAGCCGTCCCAGTCGAAGTATTTTAGAAGAAATAAAAAACAACTGGACTCAAGAAAATGGAGATTTATCCATCAATGATCAAGCAAACCAAAAATTATGGACACAACCCATTGATGCTAAACTCTGTATGACGGAAGAAGACAAACAAACTCATAATAATAGTGATGACTTAGGCAAAATCAAACTATTAAAAAAAATTTCTAGAAGAGTTCAAGCTAACATTGAAGAAATCTTAGAAAAACGAGGAAATAAAATGGAAATCCGTTTTAATCCTAAGCTTAAAGAGCAAGGATTATTAGATTTAAAATAATAAGGTGGGCAAAAATTTAACCGACTTGATTACTTCAAATAACCTTTGAACTTGCCCACCCTACAATTCTCAGTTAAACAACTGAATAACCAGTTAGGAGATCACTGATTACTGAATAAATGTTGTACATTAAAAGGTGAAGTCGTTTTAATAATCAAGGAGTAACCCATAATGACCTGGCGTGGTTCAGTCAGTATTCCCGATCGCATTTTTGGCACGTTAGTCTATTGCTTTGCCGTTTTTGACACGATGTTGTTTGGCACTTATCTGTTGCAACAGTTTCCAGTCTTTAATTTTTTCTTAATTCCAGCCTTGCCTGTTGGACTCACCTATAGTTTATTAGGTGCTTTGCTAGGGCCATTAGCACGTTGGGCTAGTTTTCTCGCCTTTATCCTTTTGTTTGCTTTAGTTGTCCGTAACGATCGCATTAGCCATTTTATCCGTTACAATGCCATGCAATCGATTCTCATCGGCATTTTATTAGCGTTAGCTGGCATTATCATGAATTATGTTTTAATCCCTGCTTTGGGGCGTAGTGGTATTCTCATTGAAACCCTATACAATGTACTATTTTTAGGGGGATTAGCAGCCTCCTACTTTTCCATGATTCAATCAGCCTTAGGACGCTATGCAGAAATTCCTACGATTTCCGAGGCCGCTTATTCTCAGGTTCGCTGGTAGTCATGTTAGGGGTTGGCGCACTGATAACAGGGTTTTCAATGCTACCGATTCCCTCAATTTCTACCCGAACGCGATCGCCGACATTGAGGGGGCCAACCCCTTCGGGGGTTCCTGTGAGAATAACATCTCCTGGAAACAGCGTCAGAATGTGAGAAATATAAGAAACGATCGCTTGAGGAGAGAAAACCATATCCTGAACTAAAGCAGACTGCCTTGGTTCCGTTTCATTATTAACAAAAGTTTGAAGGGTAGTGGTTGCACTTAACTCACGAATCACCCACGGACCCAAAGGACAAAACGTATCAAACCCCTTTGCTCTGACCCATTGATTATCCTTTCTTTGAAAATCCCGAGCCGTAATATCATTAGCGATAGTATAACCCCAAATTTTGCTACGGGCATCTTTTTCAGAACAGTTTTTAGTCACTTCACCGATCACTAAAGCTAACTCTCCCTCATAATCAACCTGTTGCGACTGTGGGGGATAATGAATCCCTTGACCTTCTCCAATCAGGGTGGAAGGGGGTTTAAAAAAGAGTAACGGTTCTTGAGGGACTGTGTTACCCAATTCCTCTGCGTGGGCCTTGTAGTTACGGCCAACCGCAACAATTTTGGAAGGAAAACAAGGAGCTAAAAATTCATAACTATCGGCTTTTAAGACAACGCCACTGGGTTGTCCCCCGTCCCAAGGGGCAGCATCAAACACTGCCACACTGCGGTTAAGATTAAGTGAGCCATAATGGATGTTTCCTTGAGTTGTTTTTACTCGAACGTAGCGTTGCGGCATAAACTTGAGCAGTCAGTTAGGTTAGAAGTCGACTAATGGGCCTTGAAATATCTTAGCCATTAGCCATAAAGTCGTAGTATGATTTTAAAGGAATGTGTCTCAAAAAGGAGACATTTTTTCATTTGATTCGTTTCCGATGATCCTTGCTTCTTGATCATAAGACCATAAGTCAATCACGAAGCCAACTTGTCCATAAGGAGTTTACACCCATGAGCCAAAGTTACGAAATGATTTTTATCTTGCGTCCTGACCTTTCAGAAGAGCAAGTTAACCAAGCTGTCAACACCTATAAGGAATTTTTGACTGAGAATAACGCCACCGATCTCCAGGTGAAAATCTGGGGTAAACGCCGTCTGGCCTATCCGATTCAAAAAAAGGTGGATGGGATCTATGTTCAGTTCAATTATCAAGCCGATGGTACCCAAATCGCACCCTTAGAAAGAATGATGCGCTTAGGGGAAGAAACAATGCGCTATCTCACCATTAAGTTAGATACCGTCTCCTCCGAAAAAGTTGAAGAGGAAGAACCAGAAACCGCAGAACCGGAACCCGTTGCTTCTGAAGCTTAAGTCTGAGGAGACTGGGGGACGGGGTGACTGGGTGACTCGGAGACTGGGAGACGGGGTGACGGGGGGACGGGGTGACGGAGTGACTCGGAGACTGGGTGATTTTCGTGAATGAAAAGAGCAACAAGGCAAAAACTCACGAGGATTTGAAAGTCTATCAGATAGCGTTTGATGCTGCTATGGATATCTTTCAGTTATCAAAGACGTTTCCTTTTGAGGAAAGATATGCTCTAACTGATCAAATTCGTCGTTCTTCTCCTTCTGTCTGTGCCAACCTAGCCGAAGCTTGGAGGAAACGCCGATATAAAGCTGCTTTTGTGGCTAAACTCAATGATTGTGAAGCAGAAGCAGCAGAGACACAAGTCTGGTTAAAGTTCGCTGTAAAGTGCCAATATTTACCAGTCGATATGGGTCGTGATCTTTACGGAACATATAACCAAATTTTAGGAAGCTTAGTCAAAATGATTAACTCACCCGATAACTGGTTATTGTGAATGACTGACAAATCACCCCGTCACCCCGTCCCCCCGTCACCCCGTCACCCCGTCACCCCGTCACCCCCTCCTCCTACTCAACTCCCGACATGGCCCTCAACTGTCCACAAGCTGCATTGGCTTCGAGTCCACGGGAATAACGGACACTAACCGCGATCTTTTGCCCTTCTAAAATACTTTTAAAGACGTTAATACTTTCAGCATCGGGTCGTTGATAGTCCGCTTCTTGGATGGGGTTATAAGGGATTAAATTGACATGACTTTGAAACCCTTTTAAACATTTGGCTAACTGTATCGCTTGTTCTGGTAAATCATTAATCCCACCCAATAAAATATATTCAAAGCTGACTCTTCTACCTGTAATTTCCACATACTTTCGACAGTCTGATAACAGTTTAGGAAGGGGATAATATTTTGCACTGGGGATTAATTGTTCTCGTAATTGTTGGTTGGGTGCATGAAGACTAACGGCAAAGGTTACTTGCAGTTTATGATGAGCTAATTCTAAGATTTTTTTGGGAATGCCCACCGTAGAAATGGTAAGCGATCGCTGGCCAATGCCTACGTCTTGGTTTAATATTTTAACCGCTTTAATCACTTCTTTAGTATTTAATAAGGGTTCTCCCATTCCCATGAAAACCACATGAGAGACTCTTTGTTGAAAGTCCTCTTGTACCGTTAACACTTGATCCACGATTTCGGCGCAGGTTAAATTACGTTCGTATCCTCCTTTGCCTGTGGCACAAAAATCACAATTCATAGGACATCCCACTTGAGAAGAGACACAAACCGTTAAGCGTTTTGAGGTGGGAATACCGACCGTTTCAATAATTAAATTATCTTCTAACCCTAACAAATATTTTCGGGTTTTATCCGGGGCAATGGCACAATGATTAATGTGAGAACGGCCAATGGGATAGTCTTTTAATTCTTCCCGCCAAGCTTTAGGAAAGACCGAGATTTCTGTGAGCGATCGCACGCCTTTTTGATATAACCATTGATGCAGTTGTTTTCCTCGATAAGCGGGTTGTCCTTTTTGTTTGACCCAGGTGGTTAATTCGTCTACAGATTTTCCTAATAGGGTTTCTTGTGTTAGTGGCATCGAGATTAAGGAATAAAAGTAATTAATTAATTTTGACAACTCCCGTCGCGAGAGGCGCGAGGGATTCTTCCTTCATCGCTCAACGCCTTGCAAAAGCAGTGCCTTTGCTTGGTCTTACTCGAACTCCAGAAGCAGTAGCGAGATGCCCTCCCGCCAAAATTCGTAATCCTTCATCTTTAATATTTTTGGCAGCGTTTATGTCACGGTCAATGTTTTGAGTTAAGCACTTGGGACAGTCCCAAAACCTAACATCTAAGAGCAAACTACCCACTTGATTTAGACAGACATTACAAGTTTTAGAGCTAGGAAAAAACCTATCCACTTCAATGTAAGTTTTCCCTTCCCACTCTGCTTTATATTTAAGCATGGTACAAAAAATCCCCCAACCAGCATCACTAATTGACTTGGCAAGTTTATGATTCTTGACCATGTTGTTGACCGCCAGATTTTCTACTATTATGACTTGGTTTTTGTCAACTAAATTACGACTTAGCTTGTGTAAAAAATCCTCTCGACAGCGAGTTATTTTTTCATGAACTTTAGCTACTTTAATCCTGGCTTTATTTCTATTACTAGAACCTTTTTGTTTGCGACTAAGTTGTTTTTGCTTTTTGGCTAGTTTCTCCTCATATTTACGATAGTATTTAGGGTTTCCATGTTTGCTCCCATCACTGGTAATAGCAAAATGGGTTAAGCCACAGTCAATACCTATCGCTTTGATTTCCCCTTTATTAAGGGAGGTTAAGGGGGATGGCCTTTCTACACCATCGTCATACAAGCAAGAAGCGTAAAACTGACCCGTAGGAGTCATCGAAACAGTTACAGACTTAAGCTTACCTTGAGGTAATCTAGATACTTTGCAATACACTTCTTTAAGTTTTGGCAAGCTTAAATACTCACCATCTAACTTAAATCCTTGAGGGAATCTAATTGACTGTTTTTTGTGTTTTTTCTTGAAATTAGGGTATTTAGCCCGTCTCTCAAAGAAGTTCAGAAATGCACTTGATAAGTCTAAGGCTACTTGCTGCAATACTTGTGATGGGGGTTCTTTTAGCCACTCATACTCTTTTTTAAGTTCAGGTAAGAGTTTGATGATGTCATTGCGACTTAAACCTTTACCAGTGTCTTGATAGGTTTGAGAAGTAAGGTTAAGAGCGTAATTGTAAAACCAACGAGCGCAACCGAAAGACTTAACTAACAAATCTTTTTGCTCACTTGTTGGGTATACGCGATATTTATACGCCTTGAACATTACACTTACCAAACCACTAATAGTATGGTAACACAAATTGTCAAAAGGGGATCAAAATCTCAGGCATTGATCGAGGATTGTCTAGACTTGTTACAGTTTTCGATGGGGAAAAAACTTACTCGATTGACCCGATAAAACCAACAATGATTTATCTAAACAGGAAACTGGAAAACTTCTTAACGATTTAAGGTTTAAGGGTAGATTGACCGCTACAATAAGCTACTGCAACCATGAGAGCAAAGTACAGAAACGATCACCCCTACCAAGACGAATTACTATGGCAAAAGTTCTTGTATCAGACCCCATTGACCAAGTTGGTATTGATATCCTCTCACAAGTGGCACAAGTGGATGTTAAAACGGGACTCCCCCCAGAAGAATTAGTAAAAATTATTCCCGAATACGATGCCATGATGCTGCGTTCTGGAACCCGTGTGACTAAAGAAATTATTGCGGCCGGAACCCAACTGAAAATTATTGGACGGGCTGGGGTTGGTGTAGATAATATCGATGTACCTGCAGCCACTCGTCAAGGTATTGTGGTAGTCAACTCTCCAGAAGGTAATACCATCGCTGCAGCCGAACACGCCCTGGCTATGATGTTATCCCTGTCTCGTCACATTCCTGAAGCCAACCAGTCTGTTAAAAATAACAAATGGGAACGGAAACGCTTTATTGGGGCAGAAGTTTATAAAAAAACCTTGGGGGTTGTCGGTTTAGGAAAAATTGGGTCCCACGTAGCTAACGTAGCTAAATCGATGGGCATGAAATTATTAGCTTATGATCCCTTTATTTCCAAAGAACGAGCGGATCAATTAGGCTGTACCCTAGTAGACTTGGATCTTCTCTTTGCTGAATCTGATTATATTACCCTACACATCCCCAAAACCCCCGAAACCACCCACTTAATTAATAAAGAAGCCCTCAGTAAAATGAAGCCCACCACCCGCCTCATTAACTGTGCGCGGGGTGGTACTATTGATGAGGATGCCTTAGCCGAAGCGATCGCTGAAGGGACAATTGCCGGGGCTGCGTTAGACGTATTTGAAGAAGAACCCCTCAAAGACTCTAAACTTAGAGACCACGAAAACATCATTTTAACCCCCCATTTAGGGGCTTCTACCGCCGAAGCACAGGTCAATGTAGCGGTAGATGTGGCCGAACAAATTCGCGATGTCTTGTTAGGACTTCCCGCTCGTTCTGCGGTCAATATTCCAGGACTTACCCCCGATGTCATGGAACAAATGCGCCCCTATTTACAATTAGCGGAAACGTTGGGCAATTTAGTGGGTCAATTAGCAGGTGGTCGCATTGAACGGTTAACGGTGCGTTTGCAAGGAGAATTAGCCAGTACTAAGGCTCAACCCATCGTTGTTGCTTCGATTAAAGGTCTACTCTCTCAAGCGTTGCGAGAACGGGTTAATTACGTCAATGCAGCCATCGAAGCGAAAGAACGGGGTGTGCGTATCATTGAAACCCGTGACGCGTCCATTCGGGACTATTCAGGTTCGTTGCATCTGTCCGCTCAAGGATCGTTAGGAGAGCATTCTGTAACTGGGGCCTTGTTGAGTGATGGAGAAATTCGCATTACGGATGTGGATGGGTTCCCCATTAACGTTCCTCCCAGTAACTATATGTTATTTACGGTTCACCGTGATATGCCGGGGATTATCGGAAAAATTGGCTCTCTGTTGGGCAGTTTTAACGTTAATATTGCCAGTATGCAAGTAGGACGGAAAATTGTCCGAGGCGATGCTGTCATGGCCCTCAGTTTAGATGATCCCTTACCAGACGGACTGTTAACCGAAATTACCAAAGTTTCTGGTATTCGAGACGCTTACACCGTTAAACTTTAACGGAGGCAGAAGGCAGAAGGCAGGAGGCAGGAGGCAGGAGGCAGGAGGCAAGAGTTCAGCCTTGATATCTATCACCCCCTCTCCCAGTCTCCCCCTCTCCCCCTCTCCCCCTCTCCCAGTCTCCCCCTCTCCCAGTCTCCCCCTCTCCCCCTCTCCCCCTCTCCCAGTCTCCCCCTCTCCCAGTCTCCCCCTCTCCCC
>JAAUYH010015859.1_pt1 | contig 86786 bp, 66 predicted proteins | sample 7278061 | NCBI WGS metagenome assembly JAAUYH01 (sample SAMN14350203, study PRJNA611818) | marine sediment metagenome | isolation source: surface marine sediment (0.6m) | place: French Polynesia: Moorea | collected 2018-08 | reverse complement strand
TTGAGGTCGTTCGGACTTTGCTGGGATAAATCGAGCCGTCCATAAGTCCGGGTCGCCTCCCCGCGGGTCGGCGATGGCCCGGCTCTTCGCTAGGTGGGCAACGTCCGCTTCAGGCCAAAAGGCGACCTTGTCAGACACCCACAAGCTATCGCGAACCGGTTGCGAGCGGCAGATCGCCCGGTTCAGATTTCCATTGGGAACGGCAGTTGCGCGGGATCAAGGCCGAAGCTTTGCGACGTCCGGACCTGGGTGCCCGTGGCGGCTGCGAAATTGGCGTATTCGAAATAGGTCGCGCAGCCGTAGATCGCCGCCGCCAGCCGCGGGTCGACCGCGCCGGGATGCGCCGCCGAATAGGCCTGCAGCACGTTGCCCATGGCATAGGAGCCGTCGGGATCGGCATTGCCGGTGATCCAGCCGCCGTAGACATTGGTGCGGGCTGGCGTACCCATCTGCTCGGCCAGCCAGGCCCAGAGATATTCGCAAGGCAGCATCACCACGAGGCTGTAGACCGGATCGAGCGTGCGGACGACCTGCCCCTCGAAGGCGGCATAGTGCCGGGTGATCTGTGGCGGGGTGACGTCCCTGGCCGAGGCGACATGCCAGGTGTCGGGAAAGGTGGCGTTGTAGTCCTGGTAGCCTTTCAGCTTGTGTTCGACGAACGCCTGCAGCGGGGTTCCGGCGGGCGCGCGGGCGGCCGCCACGGCATAGTCTTTCGCCCCTTCGAAACAGTAATAGGCGTCGGCCACGTTGTAGCCGCCATAGGCGTCGGGGTTCAGCAAACCGGTGTCGATTCCCTGCAGATAGGGCAGGGCCAGGGTCGCCTCGGCAATCGGTTGCCAGCGTCGCCACATCTCCCAGAACAGCGAGTCCCGGGGCGGTGCGGCGGTCTCAAGCTTATGGTCGGCCAACAGCTGATCGAGCGGGGGAAGACGGCGGTTGCCCTTCAAAGCGATCATCCTTCGGTTGAAATCAATAAATTTTCGGTGTCAGCCTACCGCTTCGCGGCGCCGGCACAAGCCCCGATGCCGATGTGCGAACCGAGCAGAGGTTTTCCGTCATATCGCGCGGATGACGCCTTGCGAGCCGCCGCCGCACAGGGCAGACTGTAACCCAGCCTTAACGGGCCTAGTTGAAAGAGAGGGGCAAAGCCCCCAACTGTTGAGGCCAAGATCGGAGAAGGCCGAAGGCTGCCGGATCACCGGGGCCAGCGCCGTCTGCCAAAACCAAGGAAAGAGCATGCAAGAGCACCTCATTCAATCCTATCCCGTTCTGCCGTTGCGCGATATCGTGGTGTTTCCCCACATGATCGTGCCGCTCTTCGTCGGGCGCGAAAAATCCGTGCGCGCGCTGGAAGAGGTGATGCAGGACGACAAGCAAATCCTGCTGTCGAGCCAGATCGACCCCGGTGTCGACGACCCCGCGCCCGAGGGCATTTTCCAGGTCGGCGTGCTGGCCAATGTTCTGCAGCTGCTGAAACTGCCCGACGGCACCGTCAAGGTGCTGGTCGAGGGCCGGTCGCGGGTGCGGATCACCGATTACCTGGACAACGACCAGTTCTTCGAGGCGCATGCGGAGATCCTGGAGGAAGAACCGGGCGACGCAGAGACCATGGCGGCGCTGGTGAAATCCGTCAGCGAGGATTTCGAGCGTTACGCGAAGATCAAGAAGAACATCCCCGAAGAGGCGCTTGGCGCCGTGGCCGAGACGCGCGAGCCCGAGAAGCTCGCGGATCTGGTGGCCGGGCATCTTGGCGTCGAGGTGGACCAGAAGCAGGATCTTCTGGAGACGCTGTCGGTGACCGCGCGGCTTGAGAAGATCTATGGCCTGATGCAGGGCGAGATGTCGGTTCTGCAGGTCGAGAAAAAGATCAAGACCCGCGTGAAATCGCAAATGGAGCGCACCCAGCGCGAATATTATCTGAATGAGCAGATGAAGGCCATTCAGAAAGAGCTGGGCGACGGCGAGGACGGCGGCAACGAGGTCGCCGAGCTGGAAGAGAAGATCGAGGCGACCAAGCTGTCGAAAGAGGCCCGCGAAAAGGCTGAGGGCGAGCTGAAGAAGCTGAAGTCGATGTCGCCGATGTCGGCCGAGGCCACGGTGGTCCGGAACTATCTCGACTGGATGCTGTCGATCCCCTGGGGCGTGAAGTCACGCGTCAAGAAAGACCTGCACCGGGCACAGAAGGTGCTGGACGATGACCACTATGGCCTGGAAAAGGTCAAGGAACGGATCGTCGAGTATCTGGCGGTGCAACAGCGGTCGAAAAAGCTGAAAGGCCCGATCATGTGCCTTGTCGGCCCGCCGGGCGTGGGCAAGACCTCGCTGGGCAAGTCGGTCGCACGGGCGACCGGGCGCGAGTTCATCCGCATCTCGCTGGGCGGGGTGCGCGACGAATCCGAGATCCGCGGCCACCGGCGGACCTATATCGGCTCGATGCCGGGCAAGATCATCCAGGCTATGAAGAAGGCAAAGACCACCAACCCGCTGATCCTGCTCGATGAAATCGACAAGATGGGCCAGGATTTCCGCGGCGACCCGGCCTCGGCGATGCTGGAGGTGCTGGATCCGGAACAGAACTCGACCTTCACCGACCATTACATGGAGGTCGAATACGACCTGTCGAACGTGATGTTCCTGACCACGGCCAACAGCTACAACATGCCCGGGCCTCTGCTGGACCGGATGGAGATCATTCCGCTGGCCGGCTACACCGAGGACGAAAAGACCGAGATCGCTAAGCAGCACCTGATCGCCAAGCAGATCAAGAACCACGGACTGAAGAAGGACGAGTTCGTGCTGACCGACGACGGGCTGCAGGGGATCATCCGCTACTACACCCGTGAGGCGGGTGTGCGGAACCTGGAGCGCGAAATCGCCAAGCTGGCGCGCAAGGCGGTGACCAAGCTGATCAAGAAAGAGGTCGACCGCGTCGAGGTGACGGCCGAGAATCTGGGCGATTTCCTGGGCGTGAAAAAGCACCGCTATGGCCTGGCCGAGAAAGAGGATCAGGTCGGTGTCGTCACCGGGCTGGCCTGGACCAGCGTCGGCGGCGATCTGTTGTCCATCGAGGCGCTGCGACTGCCGGGCAAGGGCCGGATGAAGACCACCGGCAAGCTGGGCGACGTGATGAAGGAATCCATCGACGCCGCATCGTCCTATGTGCGGGCCATCGCTCCGTCGATCGGGGTCAAGCCGCCGCGGTTCGACCGGATGGACATCCACGTGCACGTCCCCGAGGGCGCCACGCCCAAGGACGGGCCGTCGGCGGGGATCGCGATGGTGACATCCATCGTGTCGGTGCTGACGCAGATCCCGGTGCGCAAGGATATCGCCATGACCGGCGAGGTGACGTTGCGCGGGCATGTGCTGCCGATCGGCGGCCTGAAGGAAAAGCTTCTGGCGGCATTGCGCGGCGGCATCACCACGGTGCTGATCCCGGAGGAGAACGAAAAGGACCTCGCCGAGATCCCCGACAACGTCAAGGACGGGCTGACGATCATCCCCGTGGCGACGGTGCGCGAGGTGCTGGCCCACGCGCTGGTGCGTGCTCCCGAGCCGGTCGATTGGGACGAGGAGGCCGAGGAAGAGGCCGCCGCGGCGAAGGCGTCGTTGTCTCCGACGGACGATGCTGCGGGGGTGACCACGACCCATTAGGACCGGGTTCGTCGGACAGATTCGAAACGGGCGCCCGCATTGGGCGCCCGTTTTGACTTTGGCCGCGCGGGGCGGGTCGAGGCGCCTGTAACGCCGTTCCGGTGTTTGCATCGGCGGCGCTGCCGGATTTTCGATCAGGATACCTGTCTCATCGGCGCATGAGCCGCGATCCGTAAAGCGTCCCAGATAGGCACGGGGTGCCGACGGCCGGAGCGCCTTTACTTTTCGCGGATCAGGCCAGCCTCTCGTCGCCAAGCCGCCGGTATGACTGCCCGGCGTTGTCCATGTTGCGCCAGAGCACGATTTCGGCGATCACCGAGAGCGCGATCTCGTGCGGGTCGACGCCCTTCAGATCGAGGCCCGCCGGCGATTTCAGCCGCCGCACGCGGGGGTCGGGCAGACCTTCGGCGATCAGTTTGTTCTGCAGAACCTCCGCCTTCCGGCGGCTGGCGACCATCGAGATGCGGTGTGCGGGGCTATTGACTGCCGCGCGCAATGCGTCGAGGTCACCCTTGCCTTGTGACGCCACGACGACAAAGTCGCAGGAAGAGAGCGGCGGTATGCCCGTCGCGGCGGGGTCGAAACGTTCGGCCAGGGGCATAGGCGCCTTGACACCTTCGGGAACGAACACCCGCAAACCGGCCAGGTCGGCATGCGCGGCGATGGCGCGCGAAATCGGCGTGTCGCCGAAGATCACCAGCCTTGGGGGCTGTTTATAGGGTTCGATCAGCAGATCGACCGTGCCGCCCGACGGACAGCCGCTTTTGAAGACCTGCGCCCCGTCGGTATCGGTCATCGAGACGACCTTGTCCGAAGGTTTCACCCGGATCACCTGGGGCGCGCCCTCGGCAATGGCCTCTTTGGCCGCCTGCCGCACGGCGCGCTGCACGCAGGCGCCGCCGAGATGGCCGACGATCTCGCCCGTTTCGGTGACCGCTGCCTTTGCACCGGCCTTGGCCGAAGTGGCGTCCGCCGTACGCATCACGGTTGCGATGCAGAAGGGCGCATTGCCCTGCCGCAGCTCTTCGATCGTGTCGAATATGTCGAACCGGGCCATGGCGGTCTCCTTGTCAGAGTTTGGCGAACTGGGGTTCCAGCGCGGCCAGCGCGTCGAGCGTGTTGGCAGGAAGATGCGCGTCGAGATATGGCTCGGCCGCGCGGATGGCCGCGGCGACCGGGGCGTAGCTGCGCCATCCCTTCAGCGGGTTGAGCCAGACGATGCGCCGCGCCTTGCGCCGAATGCGGGCAAGGGCCGTGGCAAGCGCCCGAGGGTCCGAGCTGCAGTATCCGTCCGACAGGATCAGGACGATTGTCCGGCCGTTCAGAGCCTTGGCGCCATAGCCGTCGACGAAGCGCGTCAGGCTGCCTGCGATGTCGGTTCCGCCGCCGAACCCTTCGGCCATCAGCGACAGGCGGGCCGCGGCGCGCAACGTGTCGTGGTCGCGCAAGGCGTCGGTCACGCGCATCAGGCGGGTGTGGAAGAGATAGGCGTCGGCCCGGGTGCCGCTGTCGATCAGGCCCTTGAGAAAGGCGAGGAAGACGCGGGCGTAAACCGTCATCGAGCCGCTGACATCGCAGATCGCCACGATCTGCATCGGGCGCGGCGGGCGGGCGCGGCGATAGAGGTCGACCGGCTCGCCGCCGCGGGCCAGGCTTGCCCGCAGGATCCGGCGCATATCGAGCGCCGGGCCGCGTAGCGCCCGTTTGCGGCGGCGCGACCGGCGGTCGCGGATCGCGCGGGCGAGGGTCCGCGCGGCTGCCTCGGCGCGCGCAAGGCTGTCGTCGTCCATCAGCTCGCGCAGGTCGCGTCGGGTCAGGTTCTGGGTGCGGGTGGCGATCAGGCGGCCGTCGGTGCCCTCGGCCTCTCCGTCGCCGTCATCCGCGCTTTCGGGTGCGCCGCCGGGGCTGTCGTCGCCCCGGCCGTCGTCGAAATGCGGCTGCCACAGCGTCGGGCGCGCGGACTGAACCCGCACATGGGGATTGGCAGCCCGGTCTTCGCGTTCCTTGCCGGCGTTGAACCAGTAGGCGTCGAAGAGATCGTCGAACCGCCGCCACCCGTCTGCATCGGGGACCAGCAGGCTGGCCAGCGCATCGCGGGCTTGGCCCGGGTCGGTTGCGTCGATCAGCGACAGCGCCTGCAGTGCATCTGCAGTTTCCTGCGGCCCGAGGCGCAGGCCGTTCATGCGCAGATGCGCGATGAACCCGGTCATTCTGCCCGCCAGGCCGCTGGCGCGCGCCGGGAACCGGGTGACCGCCATCAGGCGACCTTGCCGATCAGGCGGTCCATGACCTCGCGCGGGGCGGCGTCGCGGTCGGCGGCGGTTTTCAACAGGCAGACAAGCGTTGCCTGGACCGTTTCCGGCGCCTGCGCCATGTCGTTCACACCCAAGCCGGAGAGGGCGGCCGCCCAGTCGAGCATCTCGGCGATGCCGGGTGTCTTCTCCAGCTCCTCGCGGCGGATCGCCTGCACGACGCCGACGATCTGGCGCGCGAGCTTCGCCTCCAGATCCGGCATCCGCGCGTTCAGGATCGCAAGCTCTGTCTCGCGGTCCGGATAGTCGACGAAGGAATAAAGGCACCGGCGGCGTAGCGCATCGGACAGATCGCGCGTGCCGTTCGCCGTCAGGATCACCAAGGGCCGCGCCTTGGCCTTGACAGTGCCGAGTTCCGGGATCGTGATCTGAAAATCGGACAGGATTTCAAGCAGGTATGCCTCGAACTCCTCGTCAGCGCGGTCGATCTCGTCGATCAGCAGCACCGGCGGGATCTCTTGCCCGATCGCTTCCAGCAGCGGGCGTTTCAGGAGGAAGCGTTCGGAAAACAGCTCTGTCTCGTCCGTGCCACCGCTGGCCTCGGCGGCGCGGATCGCCAAGAGCTGGCGCTGGTAATTCCACTCATAGATCGCGTGGCTCGCATCGAGCCCTTCATAGCATTGCAGGCGGATCAGGCGTGTATCGAGATGGTCGGCCAGCGCCTTGGCGATCTCGGTCTTGCCGACGCCGGCCGGCCCTTCCAGCAGCAGTGGACGGCCGAGCCGGATCGCCAGATGCAGCGCCATGGACAGGCGCACGCCGGCCACATAGCCTGCGCGTTTCAGATCGGATTGCAGCGTCAGATGGTCCATTCCGGTCGTCCGAAGAGGCGCCGCGCGCGCAAGCGCGGCACCATGCCTGTCCTAGTTGTGCAGCCCAAGCCGGTTCGCGGTCTTCCATACGCGCCAATGGTCGTGCGGCATGTGGGACTGCGTCAGGCCGAAGGGCCGGAACGCATCATGGACCGCATTCGAGAAACAGGGAACCCCGCCGACATTCGGGCTTTCGCCCACGCCCTTGGCGCCGATCGGATGATGCGGGCTGGGGGTGGTGGTGTGGTCGGTGGTGTAATGCGGGGTTTCCCAGCTCGTCGGCAGGAAGAAGTCCATCAGCGTGCCGGTCTTGACGTTGCCCATCTCGTCATAGGCGATTTCCTGGCCCATTGCGATGGCCAGCGCCTCGGTCAAACCGCCATGGACCTGGCCCTCGATGATCATCGGATTGATTCGGGTGCCGCAGTCGTCGAGCGCGTAGAAGCTGCGGATCTCGGTTTCGCCGGTGTCCACGTCGATATCGACGACGCAGATATAGGCCCCGAACGGGTAGGTCATGTTGGGCGGGTCGTAATAGCTGACCGCCTCGAGCCCCGGCTCGATGCCCGGAATCGCCTGATTGTAGGCGGCAAAGGCGATTTCCTTCATCGTCTTGAACCGCTCGGGCGCGCCCTTGACCGCGAAGCGGTCGACGTCGAACTCGACGTCGTCGTCATGGACCTCCAGAAGGTAGGCCGCGATCATTTGCGCCTTGGCGCGGATCTTGCGGGCGGCCATGGCGGTGGCCGCCCCGGCCACCGGGGTCGAGCGCGAGCCGTAGGTGCCAAGCCCGTAGGGAGCTGTGTCGGTGTCGCCCTCTTCCAGCGTGATGTCATCCGCCGGAAGCCCGATCTCGGACGCGATGATCTGGGCGAAGGTGGTGGCGTGACCCTGGCCCTGGCTGATCGTGCCCAGCCGCGCGATGGCCGATCCGGTGGGGTGGATGCGGATCTCGCAGCTGTCGAACATGCCGAGACCCAGGATGTCGCAGTTCTTGACCGGGCCGGCGCCGACGATCTCGGTGAAATGCGTCAGCCCGATGCCCATCAGCTTGCGGGTCTTGCCGGCCCTGAAATCCTCCAGCCGCTGCACCTGCTCGGCGCGCAGGCCGTCGTAGTCGACGGCCTTCAGCGCCTTGTCCCAGGCGGTGTGGTAGTCGCCCGAGTCGTACTCCCAGCCGAGCGCAGACTGGTACGGGAACTGGTCGGCCTTGATGAAGTTGATCCGGCGCAGCTCGGCCGCGTCCATGCCCAGCTTGATGGCCAGAACCTCGATCATCCGTTCGATGAAATAGGCGGCTTCCGTCACCCGGAACGAGCAGCGATAGGCCACGCCGCCGGGTGCCTTGTTGGTATAGACGCCGTCCACGGCGAGGTACGCGACCGGAATGTCGTAGGACCCGGTGCAGATGTTCATGAACCCGGCGGGAAACTTCGTCGGATCGGCGCAGGCGTCGAAGCCGCCGTGATCGGCGGTGGTATGGCACCAGAGCCCGGTGATCTTGCCGTCCTTGGTCGCCGCGATCTTGCCTTGCATCCAGTAGTCGCGGGCAAAGGCGGTGGCCATCAGGTTTTCCATCCGGTCCTCGACCCATTTCACCGGCTTGCCGGTGACGATCGAGGCGACGATCGAGCAGACATAGCCGGGGTAGACGCCCACCTTGTTGCCGAAGCCGCCGCCGATATCGGGCGAGATCACGCGGATGTTGTGCTCGGCTATCCCCGAGATCAGCGAGGCCACGGTGCGCACCGCATGCGGCGCCTGGAAGGTGCCCCAGAGGGTCAGCTTGCCGGTGACCTTGTCCATGCTCGCCACGCAGCCGCAGGTTTCCAGTGGGCAGGGGTGGGTGCGGTGGTAATAGACCATCTCTTCGGCCACGATGTCGGCCTCGGCCAGAACCGCCTCGGTTGCGGCCTTGTCGCCCTGTTCCCAGGTGAAGATGTGGTTGTTGTGCCGCACGGGCCCATGCGCGCCCTCGGCTCGGTCCCGGATGTCCTCGCGCAACACCGGGGCATCGGGTTCCAGCGCCTTGAACGGATCGACCACGACGGGCAGTTCTTCATAGTCGACCTCGACCGCCTCGACGCCGTCGGCGGCGGCGTAGCGGTCGGTGGCGACGACAAAGGCGACCTCCTGGCCCTGGAACAGGACCTTGCCGTCGGCCAGAACCATCTGCTTGTCGCCCGCAAGCGTCGGCATCCAGTGCAGGCCCAGGGGCTCGAGATCCTTGGCGGTGATCACCGCCAGAACGCCGGGGACCTTCAGCGCCTCTTCGGCATCGATCCCGGTCACCCGTGCGTGGGCATAGGGCGAGCGCACGAAGTCGCCGAACAGCATCCCATCGAGGTTGATATCGTCGACATAATTGCCCTTGCCTTGCGTGAAACGCACGTCTTCGACGCGCTTGCGGCTCGATCCCATCCCTTTGAGATTGGCGGCGCGCTGTTCGGGGGTCATGGTCTGGTCGTTCATTCCGCCGCCTCCTTCTGGGCGTTCAGCGTCTCGGCCGCCGCCATGATCGCCTTCACGATGTTCTGGTACCCGGTGCAGCGGCAGAGGTTGCCGGCCATGCCGAACCGCACCTCTTCCTCGGTTGGCATCGGGTTCTCCTGCAGCAGCCGGTGCGCACGGGTGATCATGCCCGGGGTGCAGAACCCGCATTGCAGCCCGTGATGTTCGCGGAACATCTCCTGGATCACGCCCAGCGAGCCATCGGCGTTCACAAGGCCCTCGACCGTGGTGATCTCGGCACCGTTGGCCTGGCCGACAAAAACGGTGCAGGATTTGACCGATTTCCCGTTCAGGTCGACGGTGCAGGCGCCGCAATGCGTTGTTTCGCAGCCGATATGCGGGCCTTTGATCTTCAGGGTCTCGCGCAGGAAGTGGATCAGCAGGGTGCGCGGTTCCGCCAGTCCCTCGGCCGCTTCCCCGTTAACGGTCATTTTGACGTGCATTTTGGTCATGGGTTTGGTGCTCCTTCAACCTGCGCGGCTGGCGGCGCGTTCGATCGCGCGGCCCAGGATGACGCCGGCGACGTGTTTCTTGAATTCGACGGGTCCGCGGTTGTCGGCCACCGGCTCGATCTCGTCGATGGCTGCCGCGATGGCGGCCTGGCGAGCGGTGGCGTCGACGGCGGTGCCGATCAGCGCGTTCGCGGCAGCCACGGACCAGACCGGCGTATCGGACAGGTTGGTCATCGCGATGGAGGCGTCGGCACAGGTGCCGCCCTCGATACGGATAAGAACGCCCGCGGCCGCAGTTGCATAGTCGCCGATCTTGCGTTTCTGCTTTTCATAGGCATAGCCCGTTCCGGCCGCCGGTACGGGAATGCGGATTCGGGTGAGGATCTCGTCCTCGGCCCGTTCGGTGAAGTAGGCGGCCTCGTAGAAATCGCGTGCGGCAACCTCACGGGTGCCGCCGGGCCCCTGCAGTTCGTAGGTGGCGCCGAGGCATTGCATCAGACCGGGCATGTCGTTGCCGGGATCGCCGTTGGCGACGTTGCCGCCGATCGTGCCGACATAGCGGACCTGCGGATCGGCGATCTGCAACGAACCTTCGCGGATAAGCGGGATCGCGTCCGCCAATCCCTGGTCGTTGATCAGCTGATGCTGGGTCACCATCGCGCCGATCGTGACGGTCCCGCCGGCGACCTCGATGCCCTTCAGCAGCTCGATATCCTGCAGATCGATCAGATGCGACAGGTCGGTCAGGCGCAGCTTCATCATCGGGATGAGGCTGTGACCGCCGGCGATCACCCGGGCCTCGTCGCCGTGCTGGGTTAGGATGGAAAGGGCAGACTCGATGTCGCCCGGGCGATGGTATTCGAACCCGGCTGGTATCATGGACGGTTTCCTCCCTGCGGCAGAATGACGCGACACTGCAAGTGGATACGGATCGGCGCATGACGCAGGAACCGCGGGACGAACGAGCATCGCTTGTTTCTGCACGAAATGCGAACTGGCTTCACCAACGGCGAACCGCTATAGCCCGAGCGCCTCGCGCACGGTGGCCAGGCGTGACCGGCTGACCGGAACCTTGGTGACCGCCAGCACCGACTCGAAATACAAAACGCCGTTGTCCTTCAGCCGCTCGAAGCTCGACACATGGGCCGGGTTTACCAGGTAACTCCGATGGACGCGGACAAAGCCCGAGGGCGTGAGCCGTTGGTCCGCCTCGGTGATCGACCAGGGGCAGAACAGCTTTTCGTCGCCGACATACAACAGCGTATAGTGGCCTTCGGCCCGAACGGCTGCGACCTGGGCCCGGTCGGCAAAATGCGTCCGCCCGTCGCGTTCGAACGGTATGCCCGCGGCAACCGGCGCATTGACCTGTCCCGCCGTCGGTGGCGCCATGTCATCGGGCTGCCCTTGCTCCGACGACCTCGTCTTCTCAAAAAACGTGACGGCGGTCAGAAGAAATCCCCCGCAGATCAGGAACGCCGCGACCGTTACGCCTAGCGCGAGCGTCTGATTGCTGAGCGTCGACCCGACTGCGGATGTGGCATCGGCCTTCACAAACCCTGTCTGTGCAATGGCAAAGAAATGAACGGTGGCCACGGCCACCCCGAAACAGACCGTTCCGAGCAGGATATTCCGATTGTCGCGCGCGGTATAGGCGACGCGGATGGCCAATGCCGACAGCAGGATCGCAACGGTGGCCGACACGGCATAATCCGCGGGCGAGTTGACCGGGCGGCAAAGGCGCATGCCGAGCATTCCGACGAAGTGCATAATCACGATGCCCAGCCCGATGATTGCACCGGCCGCAAAAAGCGACAGGTCTGTCCTTGGCAGGAAATGCAGGACCAAGAGGGCCAGCCCGACCATCAGGATCGCGATCAGGGCGGAGATCAACGTAACCAGCGCGTCGTAGAAATAAAGCACGGGCATCTGAAGTCCGAGCATGGCCACAAAATGCATCGACCAGATTCCGCCGCCCAATGCGATGGCCGCCATGACGACGACGACCTTGCGCCGCGCCGGTTCGAATTCCGAGGCGCCCCTGGTCAGCGAAAACCCGGTAAACCCCGCCATGAGCGACACCGCGATGGACGCGGCCACGAGCCAGGGATTGTGCGAGAATTCCAGTAGCTCCACGTTCTGTGCCTTTGACCAGCGGCATAGCCTGTTGCGCGTTCCTGCATATCACAACTCGGTCAGGGATGAAGTGTCAGGCCGACCGTGCCGTTTGCGTTTTGACAAGGGGTCCTCCGGCCCGTGCCGCTTTGCTTGCCACCGGTCGTTGGCGGGGGCGCCCTTTTCGATGTGCAGGAGCGCCGGCCGGCCGGCGCACCGGGTTGCTCGGCCGGACCCCCCCATGCAACCAGTTGCGCGGTGTGCAGGGTCCATTGTCCGGTATGTGCCAGTGGCCTGCACATTGTCGGGGACCGAACCCACAGCGGACTTGACAGGATAAGCCGCCAACCCCTGTACTGACCTTGGGTGGTTTGGCTGCGCCGGTGCGGCGTAGCGCCAAAAGATTTGTCAGGATCACATTTGGAGCGAGCCTTATGGAACAGTCGTCAGGGGTATTCCGCCAATTTCCCGCACTTGGCCGTGCCCAGCCCGGCCTGATGTTCATGCCGAAATACGGGGTGTTTCTGACAATTCGCCTCGCCGACACCGGTGGCGGCGCCCGCGAGGCGGTTTGGGGCGCCATTCAAGCGGCAAGCGCGGCTGCACGCAAGATGTCTTCCGGCGGCGAACAATCTGCCCTTGTCATCGGGTTCGAGCCCTCGCTGTGGCAGATCTGGACGGGCGGTACCCCACCCGGAATGCCCGATGGCGGGACGGTCCTGAAAAGGTCGCCGCATCTGCGGCAAACAAACTGCGACGCACATCTTTGGGTCTTTCTCAAATCCGACGCCGCAAGCGGATGCGCCGGTTTGCAGGCCGTTCTCGAGGAAATGCTGGGCGGCCTGATCGCAGACATGGAGATCACGGAAGCCCGCCAGCGCAGGGACGGCAAGGTTCTGGACCACCATTACAGCGACGGTGTCACCAGCCCGTCGGATCCCATCGGCGTGGCCGGCCCGATTGTGATTTCGGAAGCCGGAGAGGACGCCGGCGGCACCTGGGCCTTTACGCAGAAATTCCGTGTCGACTGGGACCGCTACGGCCCGCAAAGCATCGACGCCAAGGAGGACGTGATCGGGCGCAATGTCGGCGGCACGATCATTCCCGACGACGATCCGCACAGCCACATTCGCCGCGCGCGGGTCTTCGACCACAACCAGGACAACATCAAACTGTTGCGCCAGGCGATGCCCTATGGGCTGGCCGGCGGCGCCCGCGCGCGGGAGGAAGGCATCTATTTCGCCAGCTTCGCCAGCAGCACCGGCGCGGTCGAGACCATCCTGACCAACATGGTCGGCCATGGTGACACGGTGGCGCCCGACAAGCTGATGAACGTGGTCGAGCCGGTGGCGGGTGGTTACTGGTACGTGCCGCCGGGCGCGGCGCTGGGGCTGGGGCCGGGGCTGACCGGCCATGACTTCACGGTCCCGCCGTTCTGGAAGCTGCGCAGCGCCAACGGCTATATGTTCTACAACGGCAACGACTATATCAACGCGATGTCGACCGGCGGCTATGCCCCCGGCGACGCCCCCAGTGCGCGCATCCTGGCGCTGACCGCGAACGCCTTTTCGCGCTGGCGGGACAACTGGTACCAGCTACGCGACATCCCCCGGATCCCGCATCTGAAACACTATCTCGGCCCGGACGAACAGCACATCCTCGATGCCAGCGTGACCGTCCGCAAGGGCGTGGCGATCCGCAAGACGCTGGGCACGGTTCTGACCCATGCCGATCCGTCCTATCCGCTCGATCCCGAAAGCCACGCCTGGAAAGGCGATACCTTCCGCCTGCACCCGCAGGATCTGCTGTTCGGCGTGATGCCCGAGCTGTCGCTGGCGCGCGGCAAGGAGGTGATGCCCTATCTCAAGGACGGCGACGAGCGCACGGAATCGCTGACGTTGGGCATCGACGAGGGCGGCATGGTCGGCCACGTGGTGCCGGATCATTTCGCAATCCTGACCCGCGGCATCGGGCCCTATATCGTTGAGCTTGAGGGCCTGCGTGACACAGCCGAAGGCGAGAAGGTGGAATTCTATCAGTCGGTGATCCACGCGCTGCAGGGTGTGCAGGACTGGTGCCGCAACTACGCCGCGCTGGCCGATGCGATGATCGTCGACGGCGGTCTGAGCGGCGACGAAGTGGCGAACCTGCAGGCGCTGGCCGCCCGCGCGCGCAAGCTGTCCACCGACAGGGCCGAGACCTTTGCCGAGGCGGTGCAGACGGTGTTCATGATGCATTGCTGCCTGCATCTGATCGGCAACCCCGTGGCGGTGGGGCGGCTGGACCAGTATCTGGGCAGTTTCTACGAAGCCGACGATATCGGCGAGGCCGAGGCGCAGGATTTGATCGACGCATTCTGGGTGAAGCTCGACGAAAAGGCGATCCACAACCGCCACCACATCACCGACCATCTGGGCTATGGCATGACCGCGGTGCCGTATTCGGGCGGCAACTTCCCGCAAGGCTCGGCCATCAACCAGTGGATCCAGCAGGTGACCGTCGGCGGCAAGACCCGCGACGGGGACGAGGCCAGCAACGCGGTGACGATGATGTGCCTGCGCGCGGCGCGGCGGCTGCCGTTCAACGCGCCCTGTCTGAGCCTGCGGGTAACGGCGGAGATGCCGGATGCGGTGGTCGAGGAAGCCGCCAAGGCGCTCTTGAGCGGCGGGGCGCATCCGATCCTGTTCCAGGACGACCGGCTGACCAAGGGCCTGCACGAATTCAGCGGCTTCCCGATCGAGGATGCGCGCGACTTCGCCTGCGACGGCTGCTACGAGCCGATGATCAACGGCAAGACCGAGTTCGCCTTCGGCTCGATCGCGCCGCTCGATTCGCTGGAGATGGCGATCAACCAGGGCGCCACGATCATGGGGTCGGGCATCATCCACCTGCGCGGGTTGAAGCAGGGCCAACGCACCCAACACCCCGCCGACATCGAAAGCTTCGAGGAAATCCTCGACCTGATGCAGCAGCACATGCACTGGCTGGTGGTGCGGCTCTTCAACTCGATCCTCGTCAATTACGGCAATATCGGCAAGGTCAGCCCGTGTCCGATGCTATCCTCGATGATGGATGGGTGCATCGAGCGCGGGGTCGACATGTATTCCGGCGGCGCGCGCTATCACCTGATCGCGCCGATGTTCGTCGGCATGGCGACCTGCATCGACTCGCTCTACGCGATCAAGAAGCTGGTCTTCGACGACGAAACCGCGGTGACCACGCTGCCCGAACTGCTCGATTGCCTGCGCAGCGACTGGGGCCATGCGCTCGGCGAACCCTATGAGAGCACGCTGGCGGGACAAAGCCGGGCCGAGGTGAAGGGCAAGTGGTATCGGGAAATGCGGCAGATGGCGCTGGATCTGCCGAAATTCGGCACCGGCGATGCCGAGGTAGACGAGATCGGCGCCTGGCTGGCGGATATGGTGACCACGACGGCGAAGGACGTGATGGACAACCCGCCCGCGCCGTTTGCCAAGACGCTGCAGGCCATCCGCGACACCTATGACGCCGAGATTCACATGGCGCCGGGGGTCGGCACCTTCGAGGAATATGTCGGCGCGGGCCAGAACAGCGCGGCCTCGGCCGACGGGCGGCGGTTCATGCAGCCGTATCCCTCGGACATGAGCCCCACGCCGGTGCCGCAGGATCTCGCCGCGATCCCGCAGGCCGAGGATGCCGAGCAGCCCAGGCCCTACAGCTACCGCGAGATCTACAGGGCAATGGCCAGCTGGGACGACCCTAGGATCTACGAACGGTTCTCGAACGCGTCGCCGGTGGATCTGAACATCCGCGAGGATTTCCCCGAGGAGGAACTCGTGCGGTTCATCAAGCGCTATGCGGCGGGCGAGGGCGTGGGATCGAACCTGATCACGGTCACCTGCGCCGATCCCGACACCTACACCGCTGCCGAGACCGAGCCGGAGCGGTACGAGCTGGTGCGGGTGCGCATGGGCGGCTGGACCGAGTTCTTCGCCGCGATGTTCCCCGCACATCAGGAACAACACAAACGCCGCCCGTGGTTCACGCCGCCGGCCGCGGATTAGGAGAGGGCAGTCATGGCCGCAAAAGACGTCTCGACCGACAGCCAGTATCTGACGCCGAACCAACAGGTGCTGAAGGACAGGATCGACCACATCGTCGTGCTGATGATGGAAAACCGGTCCTTCGACAATCTCTTGGGCTGGCTTTATGAGGACGAGCGCCCGCCGCGCGGGCAGTCCTTTGACGGGCTTGGCTGGACCCTTTGGAACCCGCTGAACAATGTCGACGCCGACGGCAACCCGTTCGTCGAAAAGGTCGGCGTGCGCAAGAACGGGTCATCCTACAAGCTGGGCCATCACACGATGGACGCGCCCGAGGTGGACTATTGCCTGCCGCGGCCGGATCCGGGCGAGGGGTATCGTGACGCGACCTATCAGCTGTTCGGCACCTACGTCGTCGACGATCTCTATCCGCCGGAACCGCTGGGGCAGGGCTATGTGAACAACTACCTCAACGCGATGCTCTACGGCACGCTGACCTATCACGATGCGCCGACCGACCCGCGCGAGATCATGACGACCTTCACGCCGGACCAGACGCCGGTGCTGAGCGGGCTGGCAAAGGCCTATGCGGTCTGCGACCAGTGGTTCTGTTCCGTCCCCAGCCAGACGCTGCCGAACCGCGATTTCATCCATGCCGCCACGTCCACCGGCTATGTGAACAACAAGCCCGACAACCTGTGCGACAGCAAGACGATCTACAACCAGATCCAGGACGCCATCGACGGCGGCCGCGACGACCTGAGCTGGGCGGTCTACAGCGGCACCCAGCAGGACCGCGATAGCGGCAAGTGGGAGCCGTTTTCGCTGACCCGGCTGTGCATGAAACAGGTGCAGGACAAGGGATTCGATCCGAACTTCAAGATGATGCATGAGTTCTATGCGGATGCCGAGGCCGGGACGCTGCCGTCCTATGCCTTCCTCGAGCCGCAGTTCTCCGGCCCCCTGCAGAACGATCAGCACCCGCCGCAGGACATCCGCCCCGGCGAAAAGCTGATGGCGGATGTCTATCACGCGGTGAAGGCGAGCCCCTGCTGGGAGCGCACGCTGCTGGTCATTACCTATGACGAGCATGGCGGCTGCTACGATCACCTGCCGCCGACCGCGACCGCGAAGACTCCGGACGCCGCCAGCACCGGCGGGCAGATGGGGTTCCGGTTCAACCGGTTCGGGGTGCGGGTGCCCGCGGTGGTGATCTCACCGCTGATCGAGGCGGGCACGGTGGCGCGCCCCGACGGGTGGACGCCCTATGACCACACCAGTGTGATCAAGACCGTGCAGATCGCCTTTGACCTCGAAGATCACGGCCCGCTGACCGCCCGCGACGCCGAGGCGCCCGACTTGAGCGGGATGCTGACGCTCGGCGATCCGCGCGACGACGATCCCGTGATCGAGGCGGCGGACTATCCCGAGCCCGAGGCGGTGCTGGTCAACGACCTGCACAAGATCTCGGCCGAGATCCTGGCAGAGCGGCTGGGGGTCGAGCATCCGACCGACGACCAGATCCACGATTTCATCCACAAGGCCTATGCGCAGGCCTTCGGTCACTGACCGGGAAAGGAGGCCGCCATGGCCCTTGAGGTGCTTTCCGACGCCGGCAAGCCTGTCGACTGGTTCTTCATGTACAAGCTGCCGGACAATACCAAGCCGCTGAAGGGGGCAGATAAGACGTTCACAAAGACCGAAGGGACCGAGTACATGTATTACGATCCCACGGTGAAGGGCACGCTGGCGCTGTCGCCGCACAAGCTGGATGAGAAGGCCGGGGCGCTCTACCAGACGCTGGCACAGATCTACGACGCGGCCAAGACACCGCCCGACGGCATGGGCTGGATCTGTTACAATGACGAGATCCCGGACACCGAGGACAATGACGGCGAAAAGGGCCACACCAAGGGCGTTCTGGCCTTCGACCTGGACAGTGACACCGCGTTCTGGCTGTTGCATTCCTGGCCCAAATTCGCCGATCCGTCGTCCGGCGACCCTGGTGCCTGGAACTACGGCCAGACCTATCTTTGCGTGCAGCTGCGCGATGTGGATACCGCGCGTGCCATCGCCAAGGTGATGTTCAATGAACAGGAACCGCAGGTCTATCAGGTACACCTGCCCGGCGGGCTGCCGGACAATGACGCGTTTTCGCGGCTCGCCACCTCGGTCGACGTGAACGAAACCGATCCCCCCGCCGATATCACCTTCCTGTCAAAGGGCGGCACGCAATTCCGCTGCTTGGCCAAGAACCGGCACTGGGGCAAGGATTTCTGGATCGACCTCGTCGGTCCGCATCTGGGCGTGGACATGGATGTGGAAACCTGGCGCCGCGGCACAGTACCCGACACCGAGGACAGCGATGGCAAGGACGAGGTGACGGACATCCTTTACATCAACCTCGAGCATCTCGGCGTGCCCTACGAGTGGCACTATACCAAGGACCACGCCAAGTGGGGGGTCTCCGAGACCGACGACTGGGTCTGTGTCGCCGATATCAACCGCCAGACCAGCCAGGAAAAACGCGGCGGGGGCACCATCGCCTTTCGCGACAAGACGCTGTGGGATGCGTTGCGACAGGTTGAACAGCTGAAGGAATGACCCGGTGAGCAAAGTCTTCGACCGCATCCTGATCGTGATGTTCGAAAACCAGTACCGCAGCTATGTCATGACCGACCCTTTCATGCGCAAGCTGGCGCGGGCCGGCATGAACATGACGAATTTCTTCGGTTGCTTTCACCCGTCGCAGACGAATTACGTCGCTTCGCTGGCGGGCGAGCTCTGCGCGGTCACCAACGACACGCCGCCGGCCGCGCCGCTGATGCAGCAGACCCTGGTCGATCTGATGGAACCCGCAGGCGTGAGCTGGAAAGCGTATATGGAGGCGATGCCGGCAGAACCGTGGAACCCTGTCTGGCAGGACCCGAACTACGACACATCGTTGGCACCGACCGATCAGTTCCCCGACAAGGGGCCGGATCTGGCGCGCTATTTCCGCAAGCACAATGCGTTTGCCTCGTTTCACACCATTCAGGCCAGCGCGGCGCGTTGGGCGAAGATCGTCGACGACACCCGGTTCTGGAAGGACGTGGCGGCGGGCGATCTGCCGGATTACGGCTGGTTCACGCCCGATATCTGGAATGACGGGCATTACCTTTACAACACCCATATCGACACCAATCCCCGCACCCAGCTGATCCCGCAGATGTCGGCCTGGCTGGAGCATATCTTTCTGGGCAATATCGACGCCGGCAAGCTGCAGGGCGGCGGTGCGGCGGGATTGGATGCCCTTGGGCTCAACCTCGATATCGATCTGCTGATCGCAGATCCGGCGGCGGCCTGGGCGGCCTCGCGCGTGCCGCCGGGCACGCTGATCGTGGTGACCTTCGACGAGGCCGACTATGACGCGGCGGGCTACGACACGGCCTATGACGGCCCGAACCAGATCTACACGGTGCTGCTGGGCGACATGATCGAGCCCGGCAGCACCTGTGACCTTCCGCTCAATCACTATGGTCTGATGCGGACGGTCGAGCGCAATTTCGACCTGGGCACTCTTGGAAAGAACGATGCGACGGCAAACTGGGTGCGCCCCCTTTGGGGGGAAAGTTTCGCCTGGTCGGACCCGGCCCCGGTCAACCTGACGACCGGCGCGGATTTCGCCGTGGCGGATATGGGTGGCGTCGCTCACATGGTTTACCGATCGGCAACCGTTGGCGGGCTGGCGCTGGCGGTGCTGGCCGACGGCGCCTGGGTCGATCAAGGACATATCGCGGGAGTTGGCGAGCCATCCCAGCCGCAGGCATTGAAGCTTGCGGGCCTCGGATCGGAGGGGTTGCTGCTTGCCACGGTCGGGGATGACGGAGAAATCTGTCTTGGCCAGTATAGTCCCGCAAACTCGCCAGATTGGTTGGTCCGTCACACGGGGGTGAGGACGGCTGGCGACATCGCCTTGGCGGGCTACACCGATATCGCCGACGGCGGCACCAAGGCGATGCTGGCCTGGCAGGACGACAATGGGTTCATCCGGTCGGCCGTCTTCAGCGACGGCTGTCTGGGAGAGGCGGTTCCAGTGGGAGCGCTGAGCGATGGACCGATGGCGCTGGCGCAGTTCGGTCCGTCGCTGTTTCTGGTCTACAAGGAGCGCAATACGCGCGGGCTTCGGGTGACGTCTTACAATCTCGCCCCGTTCAACGCCTTCAAGGCGCAAACCTTCGACGACAAGCCCGCGCCGGTCAACGACACCGGTCTGCACCAATGGGCCGCCACCGACTTCCCGGTTGGCCATTTCGCCAAGAAGTTTGCCGGTCTGCAGAACGACTACCGCGCCTGGGGCAACCTGGCACTCGGCGCGATCGACGGAGAGATGCGGCTTGTTCACCGTGGCGCCTATGCGGACACGCCCCAGGCATACGAAGAGACCTTTGCGCTGACGGGCATATTGGCGCCCGTGCATCCATACTCGAATGGATACGGCGGGCTCGATCAGGCCGGATGGACGGCCGAGACGGAACTGGCGCCGGTGCAGCTCGATCCCGGATCCGCGATCGGCCTGACGCGGGATGGCGAGGGCTATGTGCTGGTCTGGAACGAGCCCACACCCCGGGCAAAGGGGCAGGGGCGCACAATGTGGATGCGGGGCGGGTACGGCTGACAACCGGAATCCGTCGCGACGGGCGCGGTGAACGACCGGACCGGGTGCGTGACGCACCCGGTGCTCTGGTTCCCGCGTTGGCCGGTATCGCAGATCGCGTCGCAGCTACTGCGCCGAAGTGACGGGGATATCGGGTCGGATCATCGCCCGATCTTCTTGAACGCCGCCGTCTGATCGCGCAGCGCAATCTCGGTCGGCAGGCGCTCCATCGAGGAGGCGCCGTAGAAGCCGTGGCAGTATCTGGTGTTCTTCAGCACGAAATCGGCATCCTCGGGCATGGCGACCGGGCCGCCGTGCACGAGGACGATCGCATCGGGATTGACGTCGAGCGCGGCTCTGGCCCAGGCATCGGTCAGCCGCGGCGCGTCTTCCAGCGTCACGGCCGTATCGGCACCGATCGCGCCGCCGGTGGTCAGGCCCAGGTGAACGACGATGATGTCGGCGCCGGCCTCGGCCATGGCGGCAGCGTCGTCTTCCGAAAAGACGTAAGGCGTGGTCAGCAGATCGCGCTCGGCCGCCATGCGGATCATGTCGATCTCATGGGCGAACCCCATGCCGGTTTCCTCCAGATTGGCGCGGAAGGTGCCGTCGATCAGGCCGACCGTCGGGAAATTCTGCACACCGGAAAAGCCCGTGGCCTTCACCTGGTCCAGGAACCTGTCCATCAGCCGGAACGGATCCGTCGCGCAGACACCGGCCAGCACTGGCGTGTTCTTGACCACGGGAAGCACTTCGCCCGCCATATCCATGACCACGCCGTTGGCGTCGCCATAGGGCATCAATCCGGCGAGCGATCCGCGCCCCGCCATCCGGTAGCGTCCCGAGTTGTAGATGACGATCAGGTCGATCCCGCCGGCCTCTTCGCATTTTGCGGAAAGCCCGGTGCCGGCGCCACCGCCGATGATCGGCTCTCCGGCATCGCGCATGGCGCGGAACTTGGTCATGAGACGTGCGCGGTCGTGCATCTTCTAGGCTCCTTTGGCGCGGTGGGGCTGTGCAGGGCGTGGCCGGAAGGCCGTCGCGATCAGATCGGTGAAATCGGCGTCGTCGTCATATTGCGGCATGCGCATCCAATCCAAGTCGTTCCGCCTTGCAGGGTCGTTCCGGTCCCGGATGGCTGGACGACAAGCGGAAATTCGCTGAGCTTAAAGACCGATGGGCGCATCCGGTCAACTCTGCCGATTGCGCGCTTTGCTGCGGCCGCACCGGCAATCGCTTCAATCCAGGGCACGGGTGCCGTGTATTTCACATGTTTTTCAATGGGCTCTGGTGTCGTGCCCGCATCTGGCCTTCATGGTCTGACCGTATGGTTCACATGCATCGTCATCCAAAAACCAGGGCCGCGGATCTGTTGGTCGGGGTAACCTCGCCGACGCGAAAGTTGCCGTGTTAAGCGAAATCAGGTGCCTCAAATGTCTGACTGTCCGGCGTGCGCGAGCTGTGCGGCGTTATGCAACTTGAAGAAATTCGCAACCGGAAATAACATGATTTTGGGTGGCACCGTGGCATCCTTTCTTGTCCTTTCGAGCGCCCCGAGCGACCGACGGACATTGCGTCATTTAAAAGGTTGGATGCCGGGCTTTTTTCCCCGCGGCCCATACGCCGCGATTGTGCCGCCGTTGTATTAGAGGGCGCGCTGGCGCGGGAGATATGGCTTCAAATCAACCGTCACCGGTCTGTCAAAGGACACCGAAGGTTTTCGTCGCCAGCAATGTCGGCTTGGTGTCCGAGGCGCTGCACCTGCGCCTCGACCGCCGCTCTGAAATCGAACTTGTCGGCAACGGCCGGCTATCCGCTGCCACGGCGGCACGGATCACCGAGACGAAGACCGACGTGCTGGTCCTCGATGTCGGCTCTTCGGGGGCCGGAGCCTTTGCGGCCGACCTCAGGCAGAACCAGTGCACCGTCGGTATCGTCGGCATTGCGATCGGCAGCACGACGCTCGATATCGCCGACTGGGCGGAGTTGGGCGTCGCCGGTTTTGTTGACGACCACGCCTCGATCGAGGATGTGGTCGCAGCGATAAAGCGGGTTTCGCGCGGTGAGTTTTCCGGATCGCCAAAAACCACCGCGGCGCTGGTCTCTGCTCTGGTCGGCCGGGTTACAAGCTGCCGCATGCCCGAGGGCGTCAAAAAGCTGACCCCGCGCGAGACGCAGATCCTGCTCGATCTCGGGCGCGGCGCGACCAACAAAGAGATCGCCCGGCGGCTCGGGATCAGCGCGGCGACGGTCAAAAACCACGTACATCACGTTCTGGAAAAGCTGGACGTACGCCGCCGGCATGACGCCGGCGCCATTGCCCGCTCTGGCCGCTTCTAGCCAACCGACCCGATCTTAAAGAAAAAGCCCGCCTTGTGCGGGCTTTGTTTTTGTCCGCCCTCCTGCGGTCCGGTCCGCGTGGTCCAGCCCGCTTTTCCGCCCGGTCCGGACCATCCGGCCCTGGACGGTTCAGGCCCGAAAATAGAGCCAACGGTCCATGGCACTGCCAAAGGCGATCCCTCAGCATCGCACGCATTGGAGGTTGCGATGGACTCTGCACCGCTGAGAATTGTCGCCGACAGGGTTGCGCCAATGCACTGGCTGCTTATCGAAGAGGCCATCGAGCGGTGCCCGAACGCAGAGGTCGTGGCGCATAACCTGCCCTCGGACAGGCTGGAAACGGCCATCGAAGAGCACGCTCCGGACGTCATCATTCTCGGCACGAAGGACGCCGAAGACGAACTCGGCGTGTTCGAGCGCTGGTTGGATGCGGGCCGGAAGACCCGCAGGATCATCACACTGTTTGACGGTCCGTCGCTGATTCAGCTGCGTGAATGGCGGCTGGCGGTCGAGTTCATCAGCGACGTTTCGGTCAACTCTCTGCGCGACGCGATCGAGGGAGGGCGTTAGATTGGCCGGGTCAGCCGCGATCAGCCATGCCAGCCAGTCGCTAAGGGCATTGCTTGCGTCCGCCTTCACGGATGCAGGGCCCTTCGTCGGCACCGGCATCGATCTTCGATCGCCGAGAGAGATCGGGACGCCTGCGGGCGGGGCCAACCTGATTTCGCTGTGGCTTTACCGGGTGCAGCGCTTTGGCGAGCTCGAAAACACGCCGCCAAAGCTCGCCTCGGACGGCCGGCTGATACCGGCGCCGCTGGCACTGACCCTGCATTATCTCGTCACGCCGCTGACGTCGGACGAACTGACGGCGCATCGACTGCTTGGACATGCGATGCAGGCCCTGAATGCCCACGCCAAGCTGGGACCGGAGTTCACCCACGAGGCCCTGATGGGCGGGGACGAGGCCACGCTCGGAATTCATCTTGAGAGACAGAGCTTCGAGGACAGTCTCCGGGTCTGGCAGGCGATGAACGAACCTTACCGGCTGTCGGCGCCGTATTTCGTCCAGTATGTCGCCATCGACTCCTCGCGCAGTTTCGAGGCCGCGCAACCGGTGCTGGACCGCCAGGTCGACTATCAGCAGATCGTGGGGGTCGAATGAGCGGCACGCAGGTCACCATCGGCACGCGCCGCTTCGAGGTTGTTCCGGACATAACGGGCCGGGACCGGGTTTTCGTCGCGGGCGCGGTCACGGATGATGCGGATGGGCGCAGCATTGCGCGTTCGGTGGCGCTGACCTCCTCCGAGCCGATGGCCTTCGCGGCCCGCTCGGACAGCGAGATCGCCGTCGCGGGCAATCCGAACGTCCTGTTCGCGGACCGCACGGTGGCGCATTCGGTCACAGTCACGCTCGAGGCGCCTGGATATCGCCTGCTGCAGCAATCCGTCGTTCTCCCGGCCTTCGCAGCCTTGCCGGTGCGCCAGGATTTTGCCCTAAGGCGGCTGCCCGTTACCATCACGGGCCGGATCTTTGGCCGGACGGTGGGGCCGACCCCCAGCTTTGAACCGCTGCCGGATGCGACCGTTGCGCTGTCGCCGGTCCCGGCGGACGGGGGCGAGCTTCCGCTGCTGCTGCGCCAGCCGCTGCGGGCCGATCCCGGCGCTGGTGCAACGCTGCGGCGGCGCGCGGTCGCGGCCCAGCCCGCCCTGACGGTCATCGAGGACGCGGCTGCCGGTCAGAATTCCGTCGTTGTGGCCGATCCGCTGGGTTCGGCCCCCGGAGATCTGCTTCGGATCGGCGCTGCCCATCGCGGCGTCTATGCCGAGATCCGCGATATCGCGGCCCATCCCGACCGCCCCGCGCCCGCCGCGCTGGTTCGCATGACCGAGGCTCTCGTCGCACCGGTTCGCGCCGACGCCACGCTCGACCGATTTACGCCCGGCGGGTTCTCGGGGCCGACAGGCAACCTTGTCGGTACCGCCTTTGCCGGCGAAGCCGTGGTTTGGCTCGACACGCTTCCGGCAAGCGGCGGCGTGCTTGTCCTGCGCGAGGCCGGGCTTCCCGACCGCTACCACGACGCACATGTTCCGACCGGCCCGGGCGGAGACTACCGCATCGACGGGCTTGCCCGCATCGGCACGCCGGTCTTCGAGGTCAGTGCGCCGGGCTTTACGACCGCCACCAATCCCTACAACGCGGCGCGCCTCGGGGCGGGGCCGCTCGATTGGTATCTCGTCCCATGATCCCGCGATCCAACACAAGGAACAGCTGCCATGGCTGAGTATCTCGCTCCCGGCGTCTTTCTCGAAGAAGTTGACCTCAAACCTCCTGCGATCGAGGCGGTGAGCACCAGCACCACCGGAATGGTGGGCCATGCGGTGCGCGGCCCGGTGGTCGGGCCGCCCGTCCTGGTCACCAACATGCTGCAGTTCCGCCAGCGGTTCGGCGGGCCGCTGCCGGTCTCGGCCGGGGTCGCCGGAGAGATGTTCTATGCCGCGCAGGGGTTCTTCGCCAATGGGGGCAGGCGCCTTTACGTGATGCGTGCCGCGGGCAACAACGCCAGCGAAACCGAGTTCGAGACTGAGGGCGGGCTGATCACCCGGCTGGCGCCCGGCGCGGATGCGGCAGTCGGTGGTACGACGGCGCGGCTTGTCAGCACGCTGGGCATGCGCGATGCGACCTCGCTGGGCTTCTCTTTCGTCGAGGACGGCGTCACCTACAACTCCAGTGCGATGACCATCGACGGCGGTGGCGTCGACAGCGCGACGGGCGATGTGACCCTGACCGCGGCCATCGATATCACTCCGGTCGGCCCGACGGCCTATCCGGCGGCCTCGGCCTGGGTGGCGACCGATTTCTCCGGGCTCGACGCCGATGGCGTGCCGCAGACCGGGGCGCGGCCCACCAGTCTCACGCTTGTCGCGTCCGAGCCGGGGGCCTGGGGCGACGACATTCAGATCACGACACGGCGCGTGGTCGCCGCGCGCGGCGTCGCGGACGCTTTCGTCGGCGTTCCGGCGGCCGACGATACACGCATCAGGCTGCTCTCGGCGGCGGGTTTCTACGTCAATGCCTGGGTGCAGATCGACCGCGGCCCCGACGAAGACAAGATGCTGCGCCGGGTGACGGCGGTGAACGGCAACATCGTCACGCTCGAAGGCCCGGCGGTGGTCTCGATCACGCCCGTGGCACCGGCCACCGAAACCGTTCTGACGGTTCATGAGTTCGCGCTGACGGCGAGCTATGACGGTGTGGTCGAGACCTACGACGCGCTGACGCTCGAAGACGTGCCCGGCAAATACGTGGTCGACGAGATCAACCAGCGCTCGGCACTGTTGCGGGTCGACACGGGGGCCCTGCCGGCAGAGAACAACCCGCTGTTCTTCCCCACCGGCGACGACGGTCTGACGCTGCGGCCGACCACGGCCGGTGCCGACGACGCGCCCGACGCGGCCGAAATGCGCGGCACCGACGGTGGGCCCGGCGCCCGCACCGGGCTGCGCGCGATGGAAGAGATCGAGGACATCTCGATCCTCGTCGCACCCGGCTGGGGCGATATTTCGGTGCAGGCGGCGATGATCGAGCAATGCGAGCGCATGATGTACCGTGTGGCGCTGCTCGACCCCGAAGTGACCGGCAGCGCGATACCGTCGATTTCGGACATTCAGGCACAGCGGCTGCGCTTCGATACGAAATACGCGGCGGTCTACTATCCGCGCATCGTGATCCGCGACGCCGGGGACCAGCCGCGCGCCATCGGACCGTCGGGGCACATGGCCGGGCTTTGCGCCCGTGTCGACAACGAACGCGGCGTTTTCAAGTCGCCGGGCAACGAGGTCCTGCGCGGTCTCATCGATATCGAGGTCATCGTCACCCGCGGCGAGCACGAGATCCTCAATCCGGCCCCCAACAACATCAACGTCATCCGCGATTTCAGACCCGAGGGGCGCGGCATCCGCATCTACGGCGCGCGCTGCATCACCAGTCTGGCGGACTGGAAATACCTGTCCGTCCGGCGCCTGTTCATCGCGATCGAGCGGTCGCTGGAGCTCGGGACGCAATGGGCGGTTCTGGAACCCAACGGGCCGCGCCTTTGGGACAGGATCGTCGGCAGTGTCGACGCCTTCCTGACCCAGCAGTGGCGCACCGGTGCGCTCTTGGGCGTGGAGAAGGACGACGCGTTCTATGTGCGCTGCGGCACCAGCACGATGACCCAGCACAACATCGACAACGGCGAACTGGTCATGGAGGTCGGTATCGCGCCGGTCAAGCCGGCCGAGTTCGTCATCATCCGGATCAGCCAGACCCCGAGCGGGTCGTTTGCAAGCGAAGCGTGAGGAAGGACTGAAGAATGCCCGACAGACACCGTACGGACCCCTTCAGAGGGTATAACTTCCGGGTTGAGATCGACGGGGTCGGCGATGCCGCGTTCCGCGAGATTTCCGGCCTGACCTTCGAGACTGATCCGGTCGAGTACCGCGACGGCGACGAGCCTACGCTGCACGTGCGCAAGCTCTATGGGTTGCGGAAGTTCACAAACATCCAGGCCAAGCGCGGGATCACCACCGATCTGAGCCTGTGGAACTGGTACCAGGAGATCCTGAACGGTCCGGCGCCGTTGCGCGACGGGGCCGTCATCCTGACCGACGAGCTGCAGCAGGACCGGCTGCGCTGGAACTTCCGCAACGGTTTTATCGCCAAGTGGGAGGGGCCGAGTTTCAACGCAACCTCCAACGACGTGGCCATCGAGATGATCGAGATCTCTGTCGATCGTGTCGAGCTGACTGCCGCGGCGGCGTAGAGAAAGGGCGCGTTCCCGTGTTCCAGCCCATCCATCCCGGCGTCCATGTCAAGCAGGTGGTGACCGCGCCGCCGCAGCCGACGCGGATCGACGTGGCGGCCTTTGTCGGCATCGCCGAACGGGGGCCGGTCGGCCGGGTGGAGGTGATCGAGGGCTGGCCGCAATTCGTGTCGACCTATGGCGATTTCAGCGTGAACGCTTTCCTCGGGTATGCGGTGCGCGGGTTCTTCGACAACGGGGGGCGGCGCTGTCATGTCCTGCGCGTCGTCGCACCTGCGCTGGAGACTGAAACGTCCGGCGCGCAGCCCGCCGACCGCGCAAGCAGTGTTCTGACCGAGACGACCGGAATGCGCGCGGGCGCGGCCGCCACCCTTGTCCAATCCAGCACGACACTGACCCAAGGTGCACAGCCGGCAGACCGCAGGAGCTCGGTCGTCGCGGGAACGCTCGGATTTGTCGCCGGCAACATCGCCTTGCTGCAACAGGAAGGTGCGCCGCCGGCTGCGCGCGAGATCGTTGCGGTCGATGCCGGCGCAAATACGATAACCTGGGCCGAGGCGCTGCCCGACGCATTCGTTCTGGCGCAGCCGATCAGAGTTTCCTCGACAGCCCGGGACGCCCGGCTCGTGTCGTCGGTCGCGGGCAATTCGGTCACGTGGACGCGGCCGCTCGACGGGCGGTTCGATCTGGGCCGGGTGATCTATGTCGGCTCCGGGGCAGGGGTGGCGGGCGGCGTATTCTACGACGAGGCCGGAGATCCGCTTCTGACCGTCGAGGCGCAGGATCCGGGGCAATGGGGCAATCTGCTGAGCGTGCGCGCGACAACGCGTTTCGCCGGGGATTACACGACCCGGCTGCTGTCGGCGCCGGACCCGAACGACAGGCTCTCCCTCGACCGTGTCGAGGGGCTGCGCGCGGGCAGCCTGGTCGTGATCACGCAGGACGGCGCCGTCCCGCTGAGCACCCGGCTGACCGGGGTCGACGCCACCGACCTTCAGGTCCGTCTGGCCGACACCCTGGACAGCTTCGATCTTGCCGGCTCGGCCGATGGAACAAAGCCGATCCTGCTGCGCCGCAGATCGGTGACGCTGTCGGTGCGCGAGGCCGGCCGCTTGATCGAGACGCACGAGGATCTCGATCTGCCGCGGCCCGACAAACCTGCCGAAAGCGCTTTGAACCTGCGGTCCCGGACGGTCCGCATCGCGTTGTTGCCCGGTGCGTCGGACCGTTGGATCGACCCGGCCGCGCCGCTTCTCGACAAGGGCGAGCTGCGTCTTGACGGGGGCCGCGACGGGATCGCGATGCTGAGTGCCGCGGATTTCACCGGGACCGTGGGACGCCCACCCGCGGGGCTGGCTTTGTTCGAGGATCGCCCGGAACCTGCCGCCGTCGCCATGCCGGACATTCTCTTGCCAGCCATCGCGGCACGCGAAACGCTGCCAGAGACACCGCCCGAACCCGATCCCTGCAATCTTTGCCCCGACCCCTTTGACCTGCCGCCACCTCCCGTCGCGGCAGCGCCCATCGTCGAAGCGACGCCCGGGTTCCCGCAGGCGACGGTCGAGGCGATCCAGCGCGCGATGGTCGAACACTGCGAGGCGCGGGCCGATCGCGTGGCCTTGCTCGACCCGCCGCTGGCACCGGGCGAGGCCTGCGTCGACTGGCCCGATCTCATGCGGTGGCGTCAGCGGTTCGAGTCCAGCTTTGCCGTTACCTACCACCCGTGGATCGACGTGACCGATCCGCTCGACAAGGCGGGCCGGCTGGTGCGCCGCGTGCCGCCGTCGGGTCATGCGCTTGGCCAGTTCGCGCGCGCCGATTTCGCCGCCGGCCATGCGGCGCCGGCCAACCGTCCGCTCGTCTGGACCGCGGCGACGGCCTGTCCCGTCGACGACACCCTGCACGCCATGCTGAACGAGCGCGGGATCAATGCCATCACCGCCCGCTCCGGACGCGGGATCCGGATCATGGGCGCGCGGACGCTGTCGAGCAGTCCCGACTGGGCGCAACTTACGGTGCGGCGGCTGGTGATCCGGCTGAAACGGGCCTTCCGCAGGGAACTGGCCTGGGCGGTGTTCGAGCCTGCCAACCGGGCTTTCGAGAACCGGGTCGTTGCAACGCTTGAGTCGCTGCTGGAACTGGAATGGCAGGCCGGCCGGCTGCTGGGGGCGCGTCCCGAAGAGGCGTATCGCGTCGGCATCGATCGCGAGACGGTCTCGGCCGAGAACGGCGAGTTCGCCGCGGTGGTAGCCATCGCGCCGTCGATGCCGGCCGAGTTCGTCTTTTTGCGGCTGAACTTCACGCTCGACGCATTGAATTTCGCGGAACTGACCGCAAGCGGGGGGGTGTTCGCATGAGGGACGGCGATCCTGCCCTTGCGCATAACTTCACCGTCTCGTTCACCGAGAGTGCGGGCGCGGGCGCGCTGATCCAGCTGGCTGTGGGAACGCCGCCGCAAGCCGGATTTGCCGAATGTTCCGGGCTTGAGGTGAGCATTCCGGCCGAGACCTACGGCGAGGGCGGCAACAACGGCACGACGCTGAAATTCGTCGGCCGCGCGAACTGGACGAACCTGAAGCTGCGCAAGGGGGTTGTGACGTCCGCCGATCTCTGGCGCTGGCATCAGGATTTCATCGAGGGTGCGGGCAAGCGGCGCGACGGGGTGATCAGCCTGCTCGACGACCGCGGCGACACGGTGCGGGTCTGGCGCTTTGTGCGCGGGCTGCCGGTGCGGTGGGCGGGGCCCGCGATGGATGCGGGCCAGTCGCAGGTTGCCTTTGAGGAGATCGAGATCGCGCATGAGGGGCTGCGCCAGACCGGTGCCGGAAGCGGCTCGCTGGTCGACACGGTGAGCAACCTGTTCAGCTAGGAGGGCACGGAGTGGAAATCGACATTCAGGAAATGACCGGCGAGGCGCTTTCGGTCGACCTTGCGAGCCTGAAGGCCGAGATCGTGGCCGAAGTCCTGCAGCGCATCGAAGAGGAACGCCGCCTGGGCGATCGTCTTCAGCGGGAACGCGCGCTGCGCCCCAGCGCGCTTAGCCGGCCGCAGGACCTGACGTAATGCAGTGGCTGGCCAAAGCCGAGATTCAGCGCCTGACCGCCGCGGGCACCCCGGTGGGAGAGGCGCTTGAAGTGTCGTTCAATCCGCCCGAGTACACGCTCAACAAGGCAGCGCAATTAGCTGAAATTCCGATCCCCGGCCTTGGCTCGCCGATGCTGCAATATGTGCGCGGGCAGGTCGAAACCCTGGCAGTGGATCTGTTCTTCGACAGCACCGATGCCGGCGGCACGGGCGCAGAGGCCGAACCGGTCACCGAAAAGACCGACCAGTTCTACCAGCTCGTCCGGATCGATCCGGCGACACGCGCACTTCCGGTCGTTCTGTTCAGCTGGGGGGCCGAGAGTTTTCCGGGCGGCCGCAGCTATTCGACGCTCGGGCCGAACCGGCACGGTTTCAAGGGCGTCGTCGAGTCGGTGCGTCAGCGCTTTACCATGTTTTCGTCGCTCGGCGTGCCGTTGCGCGCAACGCTGTCGCTGTCGCTGAAGGAATACAAGACCCTGTCCGAACTGGTGGCCGAACAGGCAAGCGAGGGCGAAGACCGGCCGCAGGCGCACACGGTCGCCGAAGGCGAGACGATCACCGACATCGCAGAACAGGAAGGCGGAAGCGGCGACGACTGGCGGCAGATCGCGGAAAGCAACGGCATCGACGACGGCGAGGCGCTGGAAGCCGGCGAAGTGATCGAGATGGAGCCGATGCACATCACGGGGAGCGCGCCATGACGGCCGAGATCCTGCGCCTGTCCGAAGACCAGCGGGATTTTTTCGTTCCCGACTATCAGGTCTTTCTGCTGGGCACCGTTCCGCCGGCGGATGCCGATCCCGAAAGCACGCAATATCCCTCTGGCGCGGTGCGCGACATCGTCGAGGTGAAATACGAAGACGGGCTGGAACAGCTCGACGGTTTCACGCTCGTGGTCAACAACTGGGACACCGAGCGCAACCAGCCGATCTATTACGGCCACTACGCCGAGCAGGCCAGCGACGAGCATCCCGATTTCTTCGAGCCCGGGCACGAGCTGCTGGTCTCGATGGGCTACAAGGGCAACCTCAATCATATGGTGCTGGGGATGGTTACCTCGGTGGATGTGCAATTCGCCGAGAACGGGCACTCCAAGATCGTGGTCAGCGGTCTCAACGTGCTCGACCGGCTGCGCGACCGGCAATACACCTGGTCCTGGCCCGAGGATGGCTCGACCGGCATCCGCGACAGCGACATGGCCGAGAGCCTGTCGCGGCCTGCCGACCGCGAAAACAACAGGCCCGGCTTCGGCATGCCCGTGCACATCAATGACGCCGCGCGTGACCGCGAGACGGTGCATGACCACATCTTCATGAACGGGCAGTACCCCATCGTCTTTCTGATGCAGCGGGCGCGGGCCCTGGGTTATCACGTCGCGCTGGAGGAGGATTACGACGACTACGGCGAGCCGATCCGGTCGATCCGGTTCGGGCCGCCGGATGACGCGCGCGAGGTCAGCTATGTCCTGGAATGGGGCAAGTCGCTGACTTCGTTCCATCCCACTTATGCCAATTCCAGCATGATCTGGTCCGCCAAGGCCTGCGGCTGGGACCGCAACGCGAAAGAACGGATCGAGGTCACCAAGACGATCGAGGACATCCCCGAGGCGGAGCGTCCCAACGCCGACCTGATCGGCGTGGCCCGCGCCGCCAATCGGCAAGAGGTCATCATCGATCCGCCGGCGCAGACCCAGGACGAGGCAGAGCGTACCGCGATCGACGCCCTGAAACGCTCCTATCAGAACCTGGTGACCGCCTCGGGCAGCTGTGTGGGCCTGCCGCGGCTGAGATCGGGCCAGGTCATCCACATCCTCGGCGTGGGGCGGCATTTCGAGGGCGCCTACAACGTGCTGACGACCAGCCACGTCATCAACGACCAGGGGTACCGAACGAGTTTCACCGCCCATCGCATCAACCCGGTCCAGCAATCCGGATCCGGCAGTACGGAAGCAGCAACATGACGACGCGGAACGGTCTTGTCACAGGTTTGGTGATCGATGTGGACGATCCCGACAACCTTGGCCGCATCAAGGTGGAAATGCCGGGCGAGCCGGGCCTGTCCGACACGGCCTGGGCGCCGGTCGCCTCGCCGATGGCGGGCAACGACCGCGGTTTGTTTCTCGCGCCTGAACTGGAGGACGAAGTCGTCGTCGGGTTCATGGGCGCCGACCCCGAGCAGCCCGTGATCCTCGGCTACACCTGGAACGGCACCGATACGCCGCCGGCGCAACATCCGCGCGACCGCATCCTGAAGACGCGTTTCGGCCACACGATCCGGCTGATCGACGCGACGCCGGGCGAGGACGGCGCCGGCGCCATCGTCATCGAGGATGCCAACGCCAACAAGATCGTCATGTCGAACGGCAAGATCCTGCTGCAGGCGCAGGCCATGATCGAGCTCGACGCGCCCATAATCAAGGTCAAGGGCCCGGGCCGCGACCGCCTGATCAATCTCGGAACGTCGGTGATCTGATGCTGCACGAAGACACCATCCCCATCCCCGAGGAGCTGCAGCAGCTTATGGCGCTGCCGGCCTGCGAGGAGATCGCCTTCCCGCAGGTGGGCGATCTGGGGCTGAGCCTGCCGAACGGCGGGCGGATCCAGGCCATTCCGGATCTGACGAACGGTATCCCCGACGACTGTTCGCTGGCCACCAACCTGCTGCTGCAGCTTCAGCCGTATCTTGCCAGCATCGCCTGCGTCCTGAAGGTCCTGGCCCTGCTACAGCCGCTCGTGGACATCATCGGCGGGCTGACCAGCCCCACCGATCCCGAAAAGGTCGCGAAGATGGGAGAGGCGGTTCCGAAATTCGCCGACGCGGCGATCGAACTGCTGCCGTGTTTCGGGATGCTGATTCCCGGCGCGCAGATCTTTGCCTTCCTGAAGGATCTGCTGCTGCTGATCATCAAGATCCTGAAATGCGTGATCGGCGGGCTCAAGACCGTGCTGGGCGTTATGCAGGGGATCGGACTGCGGCTCGAAGCGGCCGAGACGGCGGGCAACACCCAGCTCAAGGCGCTGCTGGAATGCGCGCAGGAAAACGCCGTCAACTCCGCCCGCCACTCGCAGGCGGCGATGGGGCCCGTGGTCAACCTGATGCCCCTGGTGACCACCTTCCTCGAGATCGCCGGGGTGTCGTTCGAGCTGCCCGAGATCGGCGATCCGGAAGATGCCGAAAAGGTCGCCGAGACCATCGAAAAGCTCGAGGACACGATCACCGTACTGGAACAGATCATCGAGACGCTGCCATGACCCGATCGCGCAAATTCCTCGGCACCGGTGTCGCCTTTCCGCTGCGGGTCACGCCGAACGGCGGCATCGCGCTGGCCAGCGAAGAGCGCCTGGTGCAACAGTCGATCTGGCTGATCCTGGCGACAAGCCCGGGCGAGTTAAAGCGCAATCCGCGTTTCGGCTGCGGGATTCACGATCTGGTGTTCTCGGACAACACGCCTGCGCGTCGCGCCCAGATCGCGCATCAGGTCCGTCAGGCGCTTGCCCGCTGGGAACGGCGCATCGACGTCATCGACATCCAGGTCACCCAGGGAGACGCCCCGAACCAGCTTTTGATCGCGCTCGACTACCGGCTTCGCGCGACGCATGCGTTCGGCAACCTCGTCTTCCCATTCTTCCTGCTCGACGAGGGAGGCTCGGGAAATGCCGCTTGAAGCTCCGAATCTCGACGACCGCCGCTATGAGGACATCGTTGCGGAAATCCTCCGGCTGAAGCCGCGCTTCCTGCCCGAATGGACCGACAACAACGACAGCGATCCCGGGATCGCGCTGGCCAAGCTGTTTGCGTGGATGACCGATCTCACGCTTTACCGGCTCAACCGCGTGCCGGACCGTGTCTATATCAAGATGCTGCAGATGGTCGGGATCGAACGCATCCAGGCCAGTCCTGCCGGGGCCATCGTCCAGTTCACGTCGTCCCGCGACGACATCTCCGAGACCCTGGTCCCCGCCGGCACGCAGATCGCCGCCGGCAGCGACGACGAAGGGCCGATCGTCTTCGAGACGGCCGAGGCCGTGGCCGTGCTCGGCACTCCGCTGCAGGCAATCCAGGTCTGGGACGGTTTCTCGCACAGCCAGGCGACGGTTGCGGCCGCCGCCGAGGGCCAGAGCTTCAGCCCGTTCGGTCCGCGGGCACGCGAGAGCGCGGCGCTGATGCTGGGCTTCGCCGGTCCGGCCGAGATGACGAGCGGCGCGATCCACCTTTACGTCAGGCTGCCGCAAACCGATGACGCGCCGAAGCGCGAAAGCCGGGGCGACCCGGCCGAGGTCTACGACCTGGCGCCTCCGGCAGAGCTGGTGTGGGAATATTTCGACGCCAGCCACTGGCAGCCGCTCACCTTGCTCAGGGACGAAACAGCGGCCTTTACACGCGACGGACATATCGTTCTGCGCGGACCGGGTGGCGCGGCAAAACGCGCGACCTCCGGAGATGTGGCGGAGGCGCTTTATTGGCTGCGGTGCCGGATCGTCTCGGCAAGCTGGGAACGGGCGCCGGTGCTCGACGCCGTTCTGGTCAATTGCGTCCGGGCGCACCAGAACATCACGCTGCGCGGAGAGGTACTGGGCCGCAGCCTCGGCGTGCCGAACCAGACATTTACGCTCGCCCGGACGCCGGTTCTGCCGCGCGAGGTGCCGGAAACGGTGGTTGCGGCGGATGGGCGGGTCGTGACCCTGCGTTCGGTCCGGCTCGAGGTCGACGAGGGCGCGGGACCGGTGCCCTGGCAGGAAGTCGACGACTTTCACGTCTCAGGGCCGGAAGACCGCCATTTCACCCTGAACCGTGCCACCGGTCTGGTGAGCTTCGGCAATGGCGAGCAGGGCATGGTCCCGCCGGTCTTCGCGCCTGCGGCGGGCGTCGGCAACATCGTGGCCCGCGAATATGCGTCGGGCGGCGGGCTGCGCGGCAACCTGCCGGCGGGCAGTATCACGACGATCCAGAGCTTCCTGCCGGGCGTCCAGGCGGTCACCAACCCGTTCCCGGCCACGGGCGGGGCGAATGAGGAAAGCGTGGCCGCTGCCAAGGCGCGCGCCGCCGCCGAAATCGCCGCGAACGGTCGCGCCGTCACGGCCATCGATTTCGAGACGCTGGCACTGCAGGCCGGTGTGCGCCGGGCCAAGGCGATGGCACTGACCCATCCGCGGTATCCCGGTGTCGATATCCCGGGTTCCGTCACGGTCATCGTCGTGCCCGACGGCGATGCGCCGAACCCGATGCCGAGCGCCTATACTATTGCAAAGGTGGCCAACCATCTCGATGGGCTGCGGTTGATCTCGACCGAATTGCATGTCGTCGCGCCCACCTACAACGAGGTGTCGATCGAGGCCGATGTCGTCATTGGACGCACGGCGAATCCCGAAGCGGTGCGCACCGATCTCGAAACAAGGCTCAACACGTTCCTCAACCCGCTGACCGGCGGGCCGGACGGCCTCGGCTGGCCCTTCGGCGGCAATATCTTCTACTCCGACATCTATCGCATCGTGATCGAGACGCGCGATGTGCTGCGGCTGCAGGACGGGCAGCTTGCGATCCGGGTCAACGGCGAGCTCGCGCCGTTCTGCCGCGATATCGAGATCTGTCCGGGCGAGCTGGTCTTCGCTCGTGAACATCAGCTGACCCTCTTTCCGGAAGGGCGGGGCTGATGGCGGTGCAACCGAGCTTCCGGCTGGACCCGATCACCGGGTGGCGCGTGGCCCATAGCGATGGCATCGCCTGGAACCGGGCCGGTGCCCGCCTGGCGCAGCGGCCCGGCGATATCCGGCCCATCGACGACCCCAGCGGCGACCTGGGCGGGCGCGCGATGCCGCGCCGGCTTGCCGCGGGCCCGGGCGGGCAGCTTTATCTGATCACGTCACAGGGCCGGCTGGTCTGGTACGATCCCTGCACCGAACGGTTTGCGCCGATGCCCTGCGGTCAGGACGGGCGGCTCGGTCTTGCCGACCCGATTGCGCTGAGCGTCACGCCCGGGGGCGAACTGCTTGTCCTCGACGCCGTGTCGCGCATGGTAACGGTCTATTGGCTCGCCGACTGGCGTCTGCGGCGGCATATCGGGCCGCTGGTTGCGGTCGACGGCGACCTCCGCCCGACAACGCAGCGCCTGCAGGTCGATCCGGCCACCGGGCGCCCGGACGGAACCCTTGACCTGCCCGCCGATGCCTGGGAACCGCGCGACGTCGCCGCGCTGCCCGACGGCCGCGTCGCGGTCAGCGACCGGCGGACGGGCAGGGTGGCCTTCTTCGATGCGCGCGGCTGTCTGCTTTTCGCCAGCGACGGCGGTTCGGAAGATCATCTGCCGCTTCGGGGCCCCGACGCGCTCGCCGTCGGTTCCGACGGCGAGATCTTCGTGCTCGAGGTCGACGGGCCGGCGATTGCGCGGCTCGACCGCGATGGACGGATAACGGCGCGAAGCGATGACGGAGCGGGATTGCCCGACCCGATCGAGGCGGCGTCCCTTGCGGTTGACCGTGACGGCACCATCTGGGTGTCCTCCCGGATGCCGGGCGCGGCGGTGCCGCATTTCTGCGCGCCTTCGGGACGGATCGCCCCGTTCGCCGGCGGGCTTCAGGTGCCGCCGGAATGCGATCTGCTCGCCTTCGACCCGGACGGGCACGCCCTGTTGGGCACCCCGCGTCAGCCCTGCCTGCTGCGATCGGAACAGGTTGCGCGGCTGGACAGGGGAGAGATCGTCTTTGACCGGCTCGACGGCGGGCGCGCGGCGACGGTCTGGGACCGTGTGCGGTTGGAGGCCGAGATCCCCGAGGGCGCGACGCTTCGATTGTTTGCCTATACCAGCGACAGCGCGCTTGATGCGGTCAGCCTTGCCGCTCTTCCCGCCAGCGCCTGGATCTCGACCGGCCTCAGCGCGCGCGACGGACGGGCGGTGGCTGCTGTCCGGACCACGCCGGGGCGGTATCTGTGGCTGCGGTTGGAATTCGCCGGCGACGGAACCGCGACGCCTGTGCTCGGCGCCCTGACCGTTACCTATCCACGCCAGTCCTCGGCGCGCCACTTGCCCGCCGCGTGGTCGTCCGAACCGCAAAGCGCCGACTTCCTGGCGCGGTTCATGCTGCTTTTCGACGAGGTGCGCGCCGACGCCCTGCAGCCGCTGAACACGCTGGCCGCACTGATCGATCCGATGGCGACCCCGGCGGCCGAGATGGGCGCGCACGGCCCGGACTTCCTCGATTGGCTGGCGGGTTGGATCGGATTGTCGCTCGACCGAAACTGGCCGGCCGAGCGCCGCCGCCAACTGGTGGCCGAGGCGCCCGCGCTGTTCCGCATCCGCGGCACCGTCGAGGGACTGCGCCGGACCGTCGAGATCTATACCGGGCTCGACCCGCGCCTCGTCGAACATTACCGCATGCGCCGCTGGCTTACGCTCGACGAAAGCCGGCTCGACGGATCCGAGGCGCTCTGGGGGCCCGACATGATCCGGCGGCTCGAGCTTGACAGCTATGCCGAGATCGGCCGCTTCGCGCTTGTCGACGGCGGTGATCCGCTGACGGATCCGGTCGCCGTCTTTGCCCATCGCGCCACGGTCTACGTGCCGGTCTCAGAGGATTTCTCGGACGCCGATCTTGCCGGGCTGGAGGCGGTGGTGGACGCCGCGCGGCCCGCGCATGTGGCGGTCGACGTGCGGGTGATGCGGCCGCAATTCGTCATTGGCTGCGACACGCTGTTGGGCGTGAACACGGTCCTCGGCAGCGGCATCCAGACGGCTGTCACGGATGCCTCGATCCTCGGCGAGGATATCCGCCTCGCCGGCCCGCCACACGCTCTTTCGCTAAGCCCCGGCACCCGCCTGGGCATTGACACAACCCTAGACTGACCAGGAGCCTGCCATGAGCCACGGATGCCAACCGGTCGAGTGCCCAAGTTGCGATCCCCCGCAACTGGCCCGCAACACGCTCTTCGACGGCAAGCCGATGAGCGCCAAGGATTTTCTGGACGAACAGCTCTATTTCCTTGGCAAGCACACTCGGCACAACAAGCTGCTGCACGGCTGGGGAACGGTGTGCGGATTGCTCGTGCACGAGCATCCCAACCCGGCCTGCCGCGAACAGTTCGTGGTGGTCGAGCCGGGCTATGCCATCGACTGTTGCGGCCGCGAGATCCTGGTGCAGGCGCCGGCGATGATCGATCTGCGGCGGCTGTTCCTCGACACCTGGCGCAGCCGCGAGGGATCGGACGGTGTGCCCGAGCCCGACGCCACGCATCGGATCAGCCTGATCCTGCGCTATGTCGAATGCCCGACCGAGCCGGTGCCGGCGGTCTTCACCGGCTGCGGAACCGAACAGGATTGCCTGCCCGGCAAACTGGTGGACGGCTACCAGTTCGAGGTTGCGCTCGACCGGCCGGTCACCGAGCCGGGGCTTGGTCTGGACACGCTGGAGTGGACATCGACGAACAATATCGACCGGGCCACCGCCGTGGCGGTCGATCGCGCAGGCGGGCGGGTCTATGTGCTGACCGCCGAGGCGCCGTCGGAGTTGCTGGTCCTCGACAGCGGAACCGACGCCATCATCGGCAGCGCAGGCTTTTCGGGCATGCAGGGCCGCGCATTGGCGCTTAGCCCCGACGGGACGCGGCTTCTTGTGTCTTTGGTGCCGGACGGCGGCGGAGATGCCGAAATCGCCGTGCTCGATGCTGCGGATATTGCCGCGCCCCCGATCCGGACGCTGGCCGTTCCGGGCGTTGGCGAGACGACCTTCATGGCGTTTCTTGGCGACGGGCGGTTTGCGCTTGCCTCTGCCGACGACGCCATGCTGCGCGTCTGGGACGACGATGTGGGTGGGGCACCCGATCCGGCAAACCCGACCGAAATCGCCCTTCCGCATGCGGTGGCGGGGATGGTAGCCTCCGCGCTCGGCGCGCATGCCTACATCCACTATTCCGATGCCGGGTTGCTCAGCGCGCTGCGTCTGACCGATTTGTCCCTGATCGACATGCCGTTCGACGATGCGAGCGCCCGCGTCGGCGCGGTTGCGGTCACACAGCGCGAGGGGCGTGACCTTCTTGCCCTGATCGACGAAGCCGGCGACAGGCTGCTGCTCCGCGAGGCGGTGCCCGAGGCGGCAACGGACACCGACCGCCTGGTCGCCGTCGGCGACCCCGTGGAGACTGTCGAGGACCGGCCCGTCGACCTTGTCTTCTCGGACGGTGGCACATGGCTTTACGGCCTGTTTGAGACGCCAGCAGGCGAGGCCCGGCTTCGGATGCTGTCTGTCGCCCGGCTGGTTCTCGGGCACACACCTGCGCTCAGCGGGCCGTTTCCGACACCGCCCGATGCGCGTGCGCTTGCGCTGACCGGCGACAGGCGGCTGCTCGTTGCCTATGCGGGCGGCGATCCGGGCGACGACCCGCGCGTTCCGGGAGGACTGGCCGAATACACCATCCTAGGCGCGCGCTGTATCGACCGGCTCGACGACGTGCTGGAGCCGTGCCCGACCTGCGACGAGGATGACGTGCTCGTGCTCGCCACGATCGAGGCCTATCGCTGGGAGGACCCGTTTACCGATGCGGTGATCGACAACCGCGCCGAGCGGCGGCTGCTGCCGTCGACGAGCCTTCTGGCCGAAATCCTGACCTGCATCGCCGAAAGCGGCGCCGGGCAGGCCGGCGAGCAGGGGCCTCCCGGTCCACAGGGCATTCAGGGCCCCCCCGGAAATGACGGCGTCAACGGCACCAATGGGACGAACGGAACCAACGGTACCAACGGTACCAACGGAACCAACGGGACCGACGGAGTCGACGGCGAGGGCTTGAGGGACGATCTTCCGCGCATCGTGGGGATCAACTGGCCGCATGCCGCCACCTTCCAGAAGGATAGCGAGGCCATGGGACGGATCGGCGATCAGGGCGGGCTGGTGATCGCCTTCGATCCGGAACGCCCGATCCTGGCAGAGACCCTGCACGAGCAATCCGTCCAGCTTCTGCGGCGCAATCCCGAGCAAGGCAGGGACACACGGCTCGACATGTACTGCTACTGCAATGTCAGGGTGGTGATCGAACCGTTGCTGATCGAAGCGCAGTGCGGCGAGGAATTCGAGGTCCCGCAAGAGCCCAGCGAAAATGCCGAGGTAACCGGTGTCCGGCTGCGGGCGATGGGCTCCAACAACGAACCGCTGGAACTGCCCGACGGTACGTATCGCGTGGTGCTCGAAGGCGATCATATCCTGGGCAGCAAACCCATCGAAATCCGCGATCCGTTCGATCCCGATGCCTCCATCCAGGTGAACCCCGCGCTCGACGCGAACCATTTCGCCCCCGGTCTGCCGCGGCGCTGTCCGACCGGCGACCGGGTCGAGGGCGGCCGGTTCCTGAGCTGGTTCACAATTGGCGAAGACGACGGCTGAGCCCGAAAGGAGCAGGAAAAATGGCGAAGATGACCATCAAGACCGACAGCCGCGATCCCTGTTGCTGTCCGGTATGCACGGGGCTTCAGACGGCCGAGCGCCCGCTTTTCGGCACCGGACAGACGCTGACGGCGGCGGACCTTACCGCATTGCAGGATTACGTCCTGAAAAAGAACCGGCTGCACAACCGGTTGCAGCACGGCTGGGGCGTGGTCTGCGGGCTGGAGGTGTTCTGCCACGATTGCGAGGGCTCAGTCACGATCCGGCCCGGCTATGCCATCGACCCCTGCGGCGACGACATCGTCGTGACGGACTCAGTGCGTTTCGACGTGATCGAGGCGATCCGGGATTGCCTGCACGTTCAGCGCAAGCGCGGTGACGATTGCGATCCCTGGGTGCCGCCGCGTGACGAGGGATGCGACGAGGTGCTGAGCCATTGGTGCATCGCCTTGCGCTACCGCGAAGTCGAAACCGCCGTCGGTCAAAGGCTGACGACGGGCGGTGTCGCCTGCGAGACGATCGGCAAAGGTATGGGAAGCGGCGGATGCAGCTGCGGCGGTGACTGTGGCTGTGGCGGCGGATCGTCTTGCTGCGGCAAGTGCTGTTCCGCACGCACCCCGGCCGTCGCCGAATACCGCCCCACCACGCTGACCGCCAGCAACGCCTGCGCGCCGCGTCGCATTCGCGAATGCTTTGACGTGACGCTGATCCCCCGCAAGGACCCCTGCCGCCCCCGGATGCCGGAATTCCGCGACCCACAGGGCTCTGAGTCCGTCGGTCTGCAGTCGCTCGGACTGATCGGCTGGCTGATCCCCGAGAAGTCGCTACTGCGCAACATCATCGAATGCGTGCTGCGCGATGTTGCGGTGGTGACGAACGCGCTGACGGCCGAAGATAACGCCGTATTCGCGCAGCTGGCCACGCAGACGCCGACACAACTCGCCGCCGGCAGCCTGCAACTCGACGCCGTGCACGCAGCGATCTGCCGCGCCCGCGGCGCGATCCTGGAGGCCTTGCAGAACGATCGCGGCACGACGCGCTGCCAGCTTTTACGCGCCACCGCCGACGTGACGCTGCCGCCGCCCGCGCGGGATGCGAACAACGAGATCACGGAGGACCGCGCCGAATATTTCGACCGCGCCAAGCAGCGCTCCGCCGATCTGGTCGCAGCCTGGGCTCAGGCCATTCTCGATTGCATCTGCACCGCTTTCCTGCCGCGCTGCCCCGAGGATCCGTGCGACGACCGGGTCGAGATTGCCTGCGTCAGCGTGCAGGGCGGCAAGATCCTGTCGATCTGCAACCATACCTGCCGCAAATACGCGGGCGCGTTCCCGTCGACTTTTTACTGGATGTCGCTGGTGCCGGTGATCCCGCTTTTTGCAAAGCTCCTGGCGATGCTCTGCTGTCAGCCAGACCTGCTGCGGCGCAACTCGCCGCTGGTCAACGATCTGATGCCGCTGCTCGACCGGATCGATCCCACCGGCAACCTGCGGCGCGAGGTCGTGAAGGACGACTTCGCCGCGCCGCGCCGCTTGGCCGCGATGGCGGTGGAGTTCTCGAAAGCCCCGGCCGAACCGACGGTTGTCTCGCAGATCGAACGGGCCGTGACGGCGCTTGTCAGGCCGCCGGCGGACGAGGCCGGTACGACGGACGAAACCGAAAAGCCCGATATGGATGAGCTGCACAAGGAGCTTGCCGCATTGCGTGCCGATGTCGACGCACTGAAGGCGGTCAAGGACACCGGCAAGACCGGCACGGCCCCCAGATCAAAGGCCGCCACCAAGGCCAAACCGGGCGCGCGGACGTCACGGACGAGCAAGCCGCGCAAGGGCTGACTCTCTGCAGGAGGATACTGGAATGAGCAAGGACACCATCGAACGGATGAACTATTTCCAGTTCCAGCAGGTGGGGGCCGAGGATTTCCGGCTGGAGCAGCTTTATCACCGCGACGCCCGGGCGCGTCACAACCTGGGTCCGCATACCTGGGGGATCGTGCAGGGCTGCGACATCGTCGAGACCCCGCGCGAGGGTGATGCAGAGTTCGTCGACATCAAGGTCCAGCCGGGCCTTGTGGTCGACGGTTTCGGGCGAAAGACGGTCTTGCTGGACCCGGTCGCGGTCCCGCCCGAGCTCTTTGCGGTGTACAACACAGAACGCCTGCTGGAGCTTTGGCTGCACTACGACGAGGTATCGCGGCGCGACGAGGACGACGACCGCACCACGATCTGCATCGGCGATACCGCCTTCAGCCGCATTGTCGAGACCTACCGGTTCATCGTCGGGACGCTGAGCAGCGAACACGATCCGCTCATCGTCGGCGGGCTGGAGGCCAAGCCGGCGCTGCCCGACGGCACCGCAGATGGCGGTGCGCCGATCCTGCCGGATGACAAATCACTTGCCGCCCAGGACTTTCCGGAACCGCGCTCGGTCGGGTTCTGGCCCGTCAGGCTTGGCAGCGTGCGATGGGACGGCACCGTGGGCAAGTTCCGGGGTGTCGTCGCGCCGGAAGATCTGACCACCGGGCGGGTCTATGCCGGCTTTATCGGGTCCAAGTTGCTGTCGGACAGCGGTGCGCTGCGTGTCGCACCGCGCATGCCGCATCCCGACGGCCCGGACGAGGCCGATTTTGCCACGGTCGAGGGGCGGCTGACCGTCGATGGCCGTGTCGTCGGAAAGGCCGACGCTTACCTGCACGGCGGCATGCTCAGCTTTCAGTCCACAGGCGGCAGCGACGAAACCGTGCCGCTGACCGTGCGCCGGGTCGCCGATGCCGTCGGCAGCGGCGCCGACCTGCGCGTTCAGATTGGCGAGGACGCCTCGGCCCAGAACGCCCGGCTGACCGTGGGCACCGTGCTCGATCCGTTCGACGACGATCCGTCGGCGCTGGCGCTGTCGGTGCGGGCCGATGGCATGATCGACAGCCCAAGCGGCCGCCTGCGGTTCACCGAAACCGCGCGGCAGGCCATCGACTTCGGCGTCCCCAACGATCCGGATCCAAGCCCCAGGGGGCTGGGATGGCAGGGCGCGAACCTGTATTCCCGGACCGGCCACAGTTTCTATTGGTATCACCGCGGCGAGCACGTTGATACTGCCGGAGACGCCGGGGCAGGGGGCGATGTTCTGATGCGGCTGACCCGCGCCGGAGCTCTCGAATTCGGCCAGGAGTTCCGCCAGGTTCTGAACTTCGATGTCGCGGGCCAGTCTTCCGGCATCGGCGTGCAGGACGATACGCTCTATTTCCGGTCCGACAAGAACTTCGCCTGGTACCGCGGAGGCGGCCCGGACGACGGCGAGCTGTCGCCGGGCGGCGGCGCGAGGGCGATGAGCGTCGACAATGCAAGCCGCCTGACGGTCGAGGGCGGGATCATAACGAACGGTCCGGTCCGGTTGCACGGCCAGCGCCTGTCCCTGCGCGAACCGAACGGGTCCGAAGCCGGCGACCCGCTGGAGATCTACCGCCACCGCGACGGTACGGACCGGCACCATCTCCGGGTGCGGATCGGCAATGATTCCGGCGGCGGGGACCGCTTTGCCGTCGGCCCCGAAAACGGCAGCTTCACCGAACGGTTCTGGGTCGACAACCGCGGCGATGCCTTCGTGGGCCGCGATCTGGAGGTCACCGGCGAGCTGACATCGCGCGGGCACGACGTGTTGATCGATGTGATCACGGGCGAGGAGAATTTGGGCGCAAGCGGGGCCGGCAGCGGCACGCGCGATGTTACCGTCACCTCGTCGCGCCTGTCGTCCATCGGCAGTGCCCAGCTGATGGTGGGTCTGTCGGACATCGGAAACAACAACCATGCCGTGGGTGCGCGCTGGCGGGTACACTGGAACGGGGCTCGGACGATCTCGGGCAACCAGGTCACGTTCCCGGTCAGTTGGCGGATCGAGGATGTCGACGGCGTCCTTACCCGCTTTTCCTACATTGCCGTGCTGATGCCGTGACCGGCGCCGCGGCAGAGATCCGGCACCCTGACACGCCGCGGCACGCACTTCGCGTCGGCGCGCTGCGGTTCCGGCTGCACCGTGCCGGAGGAGACGGTGCCGTCGATCTGCCGGATCCGGATGCGCTCTCTGCCGCGCTTGAGGCAACGCTTCGGAATGTGCTTGATTCCAACGATCCCGGCTATTGGGTGGTCAGACGCCTCGCGCTTCCGTTCCGCGTCGACGGGCAAATTGGCCCGGCCTATCTGGCCGAACTGTTCGCACGCCAGTTCGGGGTCGTTCTGCGGCGCATACTGGCCGGAGAGATCGTCGAGGGCGTGCAGCGTTTTGACAGCCGCGCGCACTGGCTGGCGGCCTGCCTCTGGGCACAGGCTTGCGGTGCCGCCGCCGGGCAATGGCAATTCGCGCGCTACCGTCATCTCGCCGCGTTGCCCCCCGGCGATGCCGTGCGGCTGACCATCGAGCAAGAGATCGCGGCGGCGCCGGCGGCGCTTGCCCTTCTGGCCGAAACGTCGCGCATTCGCAGCTTCTGCGATCGGATCGGGGACGGTGCGGCGCGCGCGGTCCTGCGCCAGTTGCTGGACCGGTCCGGGCAGGCAGCGACGCTGGATCCCGGCCTGAAGCGCCGGTTCGAGGAGGAACGGCGCGCCGCGCCCGGACGCGGTCACGCTGCCATGCTCGCCGCCATCGCACGATCGGTACACGCGAGGCCGGACAGGCCGCTCCCCTCAAGTGGCGCGGCACGTCGCGCCATCCGGCTCGCGACGGCCGCCATTGCGCCGCCTGCCGGTTTTGAAGCCGCCTCGACGCGCCCCCGGACGATAGGGCGCCCCAGAGCCGGCGCTGCGCGGAACGCGGCCGTCGACGCTCGGCCCGAGGCGGGTGAAGCCAAGAGGCGAGAGGTGCAATTTCAGCAGAGGCCCGACGAAGGGCTTACCATCGAGACACCCTATGCCGGGATCTTCGTGCTCTGGCGTTCGGTCCTTGAACTGGATCTGCCGTCGCTTCTGCCCACGGGCGATGCGGCCGGCGCGGCGCGGCTGGGGCTCGCAGCGGCGCTGGCCGGGCCCGAGCATGCCCGGGCCTGGGCCGATCCCGCGTTGCACTGGCTATGCGACCATCGGCCTGAAAAGGCTGGCCCGCCGCCGTCTCCCCCGGCAATCGAACGGCGTTTGGTGGCGCATTTCACGGCGTGGCGGTATCCCGAACCCGTGGTGCCGGTCCTCTCGCGCTCTGGGCGGGTCAACGTTTTGCGCGACGGCGCGACAGGGGATTGGCTGGCACTGGGCGACCGCAGGCTCTGTGAAAGGACGGCCCGGCCGACCGGGCGTGCGCCCGGTCCCGCGCCGCCCGGGATGCGCGACCCGGCGGTCGATCTCGACTGGTTCGGTCTGCGCCATCGCCGGTCGCGGCGTGGCTGGGCGCTGCTGGCCCGCGCCGCTTATTCGGATTTTGCCCGTCGCTTGCACGGCCTCGGGGGCGCAAGCGCGGCCTGGTTGTGGGACAAGCTCTTGGCGGGGCGCGGCACGCTGGTCCTGGGAGAGCCGTCGGAGATGTGCTTGCCGAGGGTCCAGCTTGACCTTGTCCTACGCATGGGTGCGCTTGACGGAACGGTGATCGACGCGCCGGGGGGACCGGTACGCCTGTCCTTGCCGGGGGCCGGATGATGCGGCTCGACACCGTCGACAGTCAGCCCTTCGCGTCGCCGCAAGAGCATATGGCGGCCGAGTTCCGCTGGCTCGACGCCCGGCTTGCGGAGCATGTGCAGAGCCTGCGGGCCGAGGGCCGTTTTGACGAAAGCGCCCTGCGCGGCCTGCGGCTCGACGAAGACCGCGTGCTGGCGGGTCTCGCCGCGCCACGGCGACAGGCATCCACGCCGCACTCTGACCGGCTTCGCGAGATCATCGACCAGCGCGCCGCGGCGGGGCCGGCGCCGCCGCTCTACCGGATGGTCGGGCAGTTCGGCCTTGACGCCTTCGAACGCTGTGCACTCCTTTGCGCCGCGGCGCCCGCGCTGGATGCCCGCTATCGCGCGGCGCTCGCGCTGGCGCAGAACGATGCGACCCGCGCCTTCGCCAATGCCGATCAGCTGATCGCGTTGCTCGATCCAAGCAATCGCTTTGGCCGTCTCGCCGCCTTTGCGCCGGACGCGCCGCTCTTGCGGTACAGGCTCCTTGTTTGCCCGCCGGGCAAAGAAGACGCGCCACTTGCGGACAGACCGCTTGCGGTAGACGACAGGGTGGCCATGGCGATGCTCGGCCTACGCGGCGGCGTTCCGCAAGAATTGGCCTTGGCGTTCGAGCTGCTTGACCCGGAGGCCGAAGACTGGGCGCCGGACCTGCTGGATATACCGCTCGGAGACGCGCCGGTCCTGGTGTTGGAAACGCGCGAGGATCGCGGTCAGCAGGCGCTTGCCGCCCGCCGCGCCATGCGCGAGGACAGCGGGCTCGTCCGGCTTGATCTCGGCCGCATCCCGGACCCCTCCGGAGGATCGGCGCGCGGCGTTGTCTCGCTCGCCGCCCGCGAGGCGCGTCTGTGCGATGCCCTGCTCTATGTGGATGCCGGAAACACGATGCCAAGCGAACCGGTGGTGCAGGCGCTTTTGGAGCTTTTGACGTCCGGTACAGGCTTTGTTCTTACCGCCGTGGCTGATCTCGCGCACCGGATCGCTGCGGCGGATGTCGCGCGCGTCGGCCATTTGGTTCTGCCGCCGCTTCAGGCAACCGGCCGGCTCGCCTGGTGGCGGCGCGCCAGCACCGATCCGGATGCCCCCGGCATTGCCCGCCGTGCCTGGCAATCGAGGCTCGGCCCCACCGGCATCGGCAGATCGCGCGGCACCTCTGGCAAACATGGCCGGGTCTGCAGGCCGCTGCCCGCCTTGCTGCGGCCGGTAGAGGCGCGGTGGCATCGTGGCGATCTGGTCGTGTCGGATACCCTGGCCCATCAACTCGACGAACTGACCGCCTTCGTCAGCAACTGGCCGCAGGTGCTGGGCTCGTGGGGATTCGGCGACAGCAACCCGCAGTCGCGCCATTGCATTGCGCTGTTCTCCGGCCCGTCCGGCACCGGCAAGACCATGGCCGCGAGCATCGTCGCGCAGGCCGCCGAGGTTCCGCTCTATCGTGCGTCGCTGGCCGGTATCTTCGACAAGTATCTGGGCGAGACCGAAAAACAGATCGACCGGCTCTTCGACGCGGCGGCGGAGGCGGGCATTGCATTGGTCTTCGACGAGGCGGATGCGCTGTTCGGCTCGCGGACCGAGATCAACGACGCCCATGCCCGTTATGCGAACCTGACCGTGTCGCATCTGTTGCAGCGGGTGGAGGAACACGAAGGGCTGGTCATCCTCACCAGCAATCTGCCGCGCAACATCGACGAGGCTTTCGCGCGCCGCATCGGGCATGTTCTGGCGTTCGCCCTGCCCGATGCGGCGGGTCGGCGAAAGCTTTGGGCCAGGGCGATTCCGGCGGCGGCGCCGCTTGAACCGGGGGTTGACCTTCCGGCCGTCGCCGAGACCTTCGAGCTTTCGGGCGGTGACATCCGCAACGCCGCGCTGGCGGCCGCGTATCTTGCCGCGGCCGAGGGCGCGGCGATCGGGATGCGGCACCTCCTGCGCGCGGTAGAGCGCACCATGGCCAAGGCCGGCCGGACTCCCATAGCTGCGGATTTCGGCCGGCTCGACGCGGAGCGATAGGGCATGGCCCGCGCCCCGAGCGATCCCGCACGGCGTGCGCCCGAGCAGGCCGAGCCGCGCCGCCCCAGCGCCTTTGTCCAGGCGGTCGACGAAGCCGCGCAAAACTACCTCCTGGGGCTTTTGCGGGAGCGGGGCGGTCTGCCGCCCGCCCTGGCCGAGCAAGCGCAGCGTACGCTCGGGAACCGGGCGACGGAAGAGATGTCCGAACCGCCACAGGCGGCGGATACCGAAGCCGCCGGGCCGTCCGAGGCTGGATTGCCCGAGGACCTCGAAGGCCGCGTGCGCGATGAGGAGGAGGACGAGGAGGAGGCGATCCTGCCCGATCCCGACGAACCTGCGCCGGCGGACCCGGCCGAAGAGGCCGGGCTCGAGGACGAGACGGCAGGCCCAGACGATGCGCCGCCGGCCCATGACAGCGCCACCCCGGAAACCGCCGTCGTGCCGCCGTCTGCCGGGCCTGCCTCCGGCACCGCACCCGCGGGCGGCGGCGGGGTCGTGGTACCATCCGGTGGCGGGGCAGGCGCCGTGGTTCGGGCGGCAGAACAGACCGCGGCCAACATGCCGAACGTGTCCGCCGGCCGTCCGAGCGGCCGGTCTGCACAGCCGTCGCGCCGCCAACGGCGTCGCCCGACCCGCCGTCGCGTGGCCGGACCGCCGCCGGTTCCGACGGTAGAGCCCGACTTTGTCGTCACGCCGGACCCGATCGAGCCGGCGACGCAGGAAATCGAGCGTATCGCCGGGCGCCGGTTGCCGGCCCAGGAGATGCCGGCCGTGCCGCCGAGCCCCGGCGAGAACACAGTTCCGGTTCCGCGGCAACCGCTTGCACGTTCCGATCTGCGGATGATCAGCCTGGGCGTCCCGGCCATGGATCGCGCCGGGCTGTCGCAGGAGAACGGTACCGCGATGCCCGGCGAATCCCGGGCAGGTGAGACGCGCAACCGCTTGCTCGGACTGCGCGAGCAGCTGCTCAATCCCGAGGCAGCGGGCGCAGCAACGGAGGAAGACGAGCAGGCAGGCGCCGAACCCGCGCAGACGGAAGGCGCCCGCCCGACGCCCCGCGAAGGCGCGGAAGAGGCCGATGCCGAGGCCGCCGAGCCCGATGCCTTCACCGTCGACCCGGTGCCGTTGCCGCCTGCCGACATGACCGTTGCCGAGCAGGAGATGTTCACCGCGGTCATTGCCAATCTCAAGGCCGGTGGGCGCGACGCCGCCGAAACGCTGCTCGACCGGATCAAGAAAGAGATGTCTGAATACCCCGGCGTGCTGACACGCGAAGATTATTCAGCGCTGGACAATCTTGGCAAGGGGCTGCTTCCCGAGTTGCAGCGCGATATGGACACCCAGGTCGACGGTGTCGCCGAGGTGCTCGGCACCGCCGGCACGGTGCTCGACCAGGCGGTCGCCGACCGGCGCCGCGCGCTTGAGAGCGAGGCGGACACGCGGACCGGCGACCTCCGGACCTCGACCGATCTCGACCTGATGACCGTCGAGGCGACCGCGCAGGCCCGGCTGGACGACGCCGCGGCGGCGCGCGAACAGGCCGCCGAGGCGCGGCGGCGGGCCGGTTCGGCGGGCGCCCCGCCGCAGCTGGGCTTTCGCCAGACGTCTGAGCGTGTGATCCGCCGTATCCAGGCGGATGTCAGCGAAGCCATCGCACGCTTCGAATTCGAAAAGCGCGAACGGCACCGGATGATCGATGCGGCCAAGGCCCGATGGATCTCGGCCGTCGATCTTGCCGTGCTCGCCGACCAGTTCGACGCGGAGCGCGCGCAGGGGCTGACCCCTGGCGCACCGCTTCCATCCAATCTCGGCCGTTCGGCACGGCGCAGGATTCTGAGCGCGCGCAGCCGGGCTGACGCCTGGAAGCGCCGTCAGGTCACGTTCATCGACGGAGAAATCCGACGGATGAAAGGCCAGGTGGACGCGACGGTCACGCAGAACACGCGTGAGGTTCAGACCGCCGGAGCCGACGCATTCCGGGCCCTGCGCGACTGGGGCAACACCCAAGAGGGCGCCGTTGACAGCTGGTGGCAGGGCACGGTGGACCGGCTCAACGGCTGGGCCGAGAACGCCACGGATACGGCAAACACCTGGGCCGACATGGAATCACGCCTTGCGCGCCTGGAATTGCAGCGTGGTGCGCAGGTGGTCCGGAGCCGCATCGAGGGGCAGATCCGGCAGAACGAGGAGGAACTTGCCGCCTATCAGGCGCTGACCGAGGGACAGCGGCGCAACTTCGTCGCGCGCAACATCCTCAACTCGAACGCGCTGCTGAGCCAGATCGGCGCACCGATGCGGCAGGCGCTCTACACCGAAAAGAAGGACAGTGTCTCGCAGACGGTCGAGCAGGAACTCTTTGCCCTGCCGCGCGGCCAGGCGGAGGCGCTTGAAGTCGCTGCAAAGGCCAAGAACGGCAGCTTCAGCGCCGTGCGCCTTGCCAACACAATCAGGGCACAGGGCGTCGACAAGGTCGGAACCGGCGAGCGCGAGATATTCAAGGCGCTTTCGGGCCTGCGAAAAATCGAGCGGCTTGCCTTGATCGCGACCTACAACCTGGCCGGCGGCAGCGACAACGCGCTTTACGACGATCTCGACGGCGAGTTTTCCGGCGACGAGTGGCGCCGCGCGCAAGCGCTGATGGAGGGGCGGCACGGCGCCGCCGCGGCCGAGGCGGTCCATGATGCCGTCTTTGGCCCGGGCACCGGAGAGCCGCAGATCTTCGAGGCGCTGGAGACGATCAACCGGCTGCCGGAACCGGATCGCACAGAGGCGTTGGCCCAGGCCGACGCGACTTATCGCAGCCGCTACGGCGAGAGCCTGACCAGCCGGCTGCGCGGCGATCTTGGCGGGTCGGAACTGCGCCGGGCCCTGGCGCTGGCCGCGGGCAACATGGGTGAAGCCGACGTGCACGAGCTGAACCATGCGCTCACATCGCGGGACGCCGACGCCGTCGCTGCCGTTTACGAACGCATCCGCAGCGAAGAGCTGCAGCGTGCACGCCGCGAGGGTCTGACCCCGACCGAATACGAGGCCGCGGTGCACGCCCGCAACCAGCGGCTGGATGCCGCGTTCCAAGAGCAATACGGCAACGTCGGCAACTACAATTGGGGTGGCGGAAGCACGCTCGAAAACGCGATCGTCTACAACTTCGCGTTCGACGAAGGCGGCCGCCACCGGATCCAGGCGCTTCAGGCGGTCGATATGGCGGGTGTCTCGGCCGGGCACATGCAGGCCGAGCGGCGCAGTTTTTACGCCGACGACGAGGTGATGGGCAACATCGTCACCGCGCAGCACCAGCGCGCCGCCGATATCGTCGAGCTGGAGCGCGGCCCCGAGATGCGCGCGAATGTGCGCCGCCGCATTGCGCAAGAGGTGCGCCGCCGCGAGGATGCCGGCACCCCCATGACGCAGGAGCAGATCCAGAACCGGCGCATGGCGCTGGACCGCGAGGTGGATCTCGCGCTTGCCGACGCGGCGTTCGACCGGGCGCGCCAGAACATCGGCGCGCTCGACAGCCGGTTGCAGGACCGCTACGGCATCACGCTCGACAACATGATCACCAACACCATGTCCGACAACGTCTTCGGTGATGGCGGCGATCTGTCGAACGCCCGCGCCCGGGTCGAGATCATGCGCCGCGACGCCGCCGATCCCGGCGCGCCGGACAACCGCCGGCTCGACTGGGCCTATACAAGGGTGCGGTTCGGTATCGAAGGGGCCGGCACCGACCTGCCGGAATTGCGGGGCGGCCTGTCGGGGCTGACGCGGCAGGAACTGGCGCGGCTCAGTGCCCGCTGGGCACGGGAACACGATGGCGAGACCCTTGAACAGGCGATCCGAGGCGACACGAGCGGCCGCGACGAGGGCGACCTGATCGACACGATGCGCCATGGCGTGCCGCTGACCGTGCAGGCGCAGGTGGATCAGCTGCGCCGCCGCCTGGAGCGTGACGAGGCGAGCGTGGGGCTCGTGGGCGCCTGGGCGTCCGAGCACCATTCGGCGCGCTCGCACGCCCGGCTTGCCCGGCTCGAAGGGATGGCCCGCCGGATGCGCGACCCCAACCTCACGCCGGCGCAGCGCGAAAGCATCTCGGCCAGCTTCGACGAGCAGCGGGGCCGGGTCGAAGAGGAAATTCAGGCGCAGCGCGACCGGGTCGATGCCTACGCCGATCTGGTGACGACGGTGATCGGCTACGTCGTCAGCGCGATCGTCATCATCGCCGCGGCGGTCTTGACGGTGGTGTCGGGCGGCACGCTGTCGCCCGCCCTTGGCGCGGCCATCGCGATTTCGGGATCCATCGTCGGCACGGTCTCGGGCATCGCCGCGAAGGCGGCGATCAAGGGCGGCGCCTACGGGATGGAAGAGCTCGGCACGGATATTGCCGTCGGGCTGGTCGACCTCGCCGTGACCATGGCGACGGCGGGCCTGTTCAAGGGCGGGGCGCTGTTGCGCAACGCCGGGGCGCTGATGTCGGGCGTGGCCGAAGAGGTCAAGGCGATCAGCCGGCAATCGCTGCGCACGGGTATGCAGGCCGCCACGCGCGAGGCCGCGCGCGCCTCTGCCGCAAGCGCGGCCCGGACAACCGCCCGCGAGGCGGCCGAAACGACCGTGTCCCAGCGGATCCTGCAAGCCGGGCGCGGCTATGTGCGCCAGCAGGCGGTCGATGTGGCGACAGGCATCCCGGCCACGCTTACGGCCAATCTGCTCAATGAGCAGAACTGGCGGAATGGCAATGTCGCGGCCAATATGATGCGCGGCACCTGGGAGGCCTCGCTGCAGAATCTGCGCGACGGGGTCATCATGGGCGCGGGCGGCAGCCTGGCAACGCGCGCGGCGCGCCGGATGGTTCCGTCGCGCCCTCTGACCCCGGCACAGGCGCACGCCCGCGACATCCGACACTGGCGGCACGAAAATCCGCTTGCCTCGCCGGCCGAATACGCCCGGTTCATCGAGGGATATACTGCAAATAACAGCGATCATGCCGACGTGGTCCGCGCGGCGCAGCGCGCGGCGCGGACCTCGCTCCTGTCCGAAATCCCGCCGCGCGAGCGCGGCGCCGTCGCCGATGTGCCGATAATCCATGTCAACGACGCGCAGTTCCGAACCTACAACAAAGGCAATTTCGGCGACGCCTTCGTCCATGTGCAGAACGGTCAGGCCGTCATCATCGTGCGCGACGGCGCCCCGGCCTCGGCAGTTGCGCGGATCGGGCCGCAGCTGCGCGACATCGTGGCGCCCGGAACGCGCGGACGCACGGTGAACCCCGCCGAATCGTTGCCTCCGCGCCTGCGCAACCGCGTTCCGGTCGAGGTTGTGAACGACCCCAATTTCGGGGCGGACGAAGTGCGCGCCGTGCCGCAGCGCGACCGCGACGGCAACATCACCGGGGTCGCCCTGCAGGTCGGTCCGAACGCGCGGGCGATCGACATCCAGATGCATGTGAACACCGTCGATGCCATGCGGCGCTATGCCGGTCTGGCCGGGCGGGTGCGGATGTTCCTCAACCGGATCGGGCGCGGCATGGGGATCGATATCGTCGATCCCTCGCAGCTCGGCCGCTGGGAGGCGCAGCTCGAGGTCGCCAAGCTGCCGCGCATCATCGAAGAGCGGATGGGCCGGCTGTCCGAACATGGGCTGGACCCGCGCCGCCGCGCGCTGGTGATGGAAGAGATCGCCAGCCTGGAGCGGCAGTTCGTGGCCGAAGTTGCACGCCTGGAACGCGGTGCCGACGCAGAGTCCCGCGGCTATGTCGCCGCACAGCCCAAGGGCGACCCCGATGCGGCTGTCGGTCCGGCACGGGACAGCGACGCAGGCGACGGCGCGGAACCGCCCGTCGAATTGACGCCTGAGGATAAACAGCGGCTCACGGACATCGTCGCCGAAACCCGCAGCAAGCACCGGGAGATACTGGAGGCCGAACAGGCCGTCCTCGAAGCCGAACCGACCGGCTTTTCGAAGAAGGTCAACCGATACATCGAGACCCACGGCAACGCCTACTGGCAGGCCTTGCGCCGGATCCAAAGGCGGTTCCCACAGGACCTGCGAGACCGGATTGAAGCGCTTAAGCCCAATCCCGAGGATAAGCAGGCCGCGCTGGCGCTGCTGCATGCAGACCTCAAAAAGCACGGCCTCCAGGAAGCCGCCCAAGACCTGCGGACTGGAAGGGAGCGAAACAAGATCCGGGATGTCGGTGCGCGTCTCGATCAACTTCACGAGCTGTTGGAGACCAAGGCGGCTCTGCGACGGCGCCAGGAAACGCTCCGCGGCGAGATCGCCGATCTGCAGAGTCAATATCGCGACCTTGCGGGCAATGTCGTCCTCGACGTGCCGCTCCATCCCGACCTCCCTACACGGGCGTCCGAGGCAACCGTGGAAAATTACTTGCCGGAGCTGTCCTTCGAAAAGAAATTCATCGACACGCTCGGCAAGGCGGACGGCACCGCGCTCATGCTGGCCATTCTCAGGCGGATCGATGGCGACCGCACAGCGTTCGACGCGTTCGCGGAACGTAAGGACATCGGCGAAATCTTGACTAAGCTGAGCAAAGACAGCCAGTCGATGAAGACGCTCGAGGATGTCTTCCAGAAGGTCATCGACCATCGCAACGGCTATCGGGCCGAACTCGCGCTTGCCAGCCAGATCGCCGGCGGCATCGGCTCCATCGAGGGCTTGCCCGGCGACGGCTCTGGCCATACCGTCATCGACTTCGGAGACCCGATCGGTCAGAACAACGCGGACGTGATATCGGTGGACGCCTCGGGCAACGTCTTTCTTTGGGATTCGAAATATCACGGCAGCGGCGTTGGCGGCGGCCATTCAAAGACCTTCACATCCGAGGACACGCGGAAGGCGGCCGTCGCCGACGCGCTGAGCATCCTGGAAAGAAATCCGCCGAACCTGTCGCGGGAGTTACGGGAAGCGGCGATAGAAAACCTCAAGCGCCCCCGCCCCCGATTCTACGCCGTGACGTCGCATACCGGGCCGTCCCTGGCCGACTACACGCACTACACGATCGAGTACGGTACATCGGAGGAGGGACCTTGAGCATCCAGGGCAAGTTCGATGCGCGGACAGTTGTGCTGGCTGAACGCATCGATCGGCTGCGCGGGGTTTCGGATAGGAATACGGGATCGGCCGGGGTCGAGTTCCTTCGGGTCGCACTCCTCGGACGGTGGGTGGGAGACGCGGGGTCGGTTGCCGACAGGCTCGACGTCGCGGTCCGATGGCTCGACGAGACCTCCGCTGGGCAACTGCCACCAGGTGAGGAGGCGCTGAGCCGTGCGGCGCGGCACAGCCATGCAAGGGCCTTGGCGCATCTGCTGGACGGCGACGACAGAACCGAGCTCTGGGCGGAAGCGGCGCAGACGCATCGCAGCGCGTTTCGGGGACTCGACCATGCGGGCCGGGCGCGGCTGGCCCGCGGCGCGATGGTCTGCAACGTCATGGCGGAGGGAGAGCTTCCGCAGCACCTAACCCTGGCCGACGAGTTCTCGGTCAGTGTGTTGGATATCCTGTCTGCCGCCGAGCCGGCCGAGGTCGGGCAGTGCCTCTACGGGGCACGGGACGTCCTGTTCGCCACCGAGCCCGGCTTGACGGTGACGACACTTTTCGCCTTCGTCTTCGTCAGGCGGGCCGCGCTCGGTTCGGTCGCGGCGGCGTTCCGGGCCGGCTTTGTCATCGATCCCGACCTCGCCCTGCCGCCGGCCATGGAGGCCAAAGGCTGGGCCGACCGGGACGAGGCGATCGTGGTGCTCGCGCCCGGTATGTTCGACCGGCTGGCCGGGCTGTTGCCGTTTCTTGGCCTTTCGCGCGACGCCGATGCAATCGCGCAGGGGGCGGTCCCCGGCTTCGCCTCTTGGACGCGCCAACCTGACTTGTCGCTCGAGGCGGACTGGCGGGCGTCGCCAGGACATGAGGCCTATCTCGAGATCCGGGGCACTGGCGCGGGGCGGCTCGCGGCATTCCTGGCCGAAGAACTGGGTGGCCGGTTGCGCCCCGGCCCGGAGGAGGCGCTGACCGAGCTTCTCACCGTGCCGCCGCGAGAGGTGCCGGCGCACGGTCCCGCAGCCGAGGCACGATGGGCGGCGCTTGCGGTCGCCGTCGCGGGCGAGGGTGTCTTTGACGACCTGCCGGCCCGTGCGCTTGTTTCGGCAGGGCTTGCGGACAGCGACTGGCGGGTGCGTGTCGTGGCGCTCTGGGCGGTGGGTCATCACCGGATGCCCGGGCTGGCCGCCAAGGCCGAGGTCGCGGTGCTTCCGAAACCCGGCTACCCGGGGCTTTCGCAGGACGATCGCCGAGTGCTTCTGGCCCTAAGGGTGCTGGCGGCGGCACGCAGCGCCAGTCAAAGCAACGCGATCAAACCAGGCGCCGATCCGGATTTTGTGGCGCGCATAGAGGCGTTGCTCGACGACCCGCCGCAGCTGCCAGGGACGCGCGACGAGGCGCTGATACTCGCCATTCTGCGCCGCCCGTTTCAACAAGGCGCCGCATTGCCGGACCCGCGTTGGGCCGAGTGGGCGAGTGCACCGACCTCGTGAACCGTCGTGACGGCAGCCAGGCGCGGCGACTGACTATCCGCAATCATCCGCGATACGGGTGCCCGACCATTCTCTGTCCATTCTGCAGTCCCGTGCTCCGGCAGGCGCGGCACCGACCCTGCAACCGGGCTCCACGAAAGTTCGTTCGGCGTGCCCGTCGCGCCCGGCCCGCGTTCTGTCAATCCCGCAGTTGCCGCGAGGTAAAGGTCGGCGCAGGGCATGTCCGCACGAGATCCGGCTGGCATGCATGGCGTGACCGATATCTCTGCCCCCAGGCCTGCCCTTGGATCAGCCCGTCCAGGTCGGGCCGGCCGGATCGTCGGTGGCGACGACATGGTAGAGCGCGGCCTCGCCCGTCATCGAGGGCACCGCGTTGTGACAAAGCCCGCCGGGGACCGACATGGTATCGCCCGGGGCCAGCGTCGTGGCGCCCTCGTCCCATTCCACGCGCCAGTGCCCCTTGACCGGCATCAGGACCGACGGGCGGTCATGCATGTGTTTGCTGTCGGTCGCCGAGGCGCGGGTGATGAAATCCACCTCAAAGCCCGGCTTGTCGCGCAAAAGGCCGGTCTCGCCGATCACCTTGACCGGGCGCTTGTCGGCCAGCGCAACCAGGTCCCAATAGCGGGCCACGTGGTTGGGCAGGACCTCGGCCGTGCCGGGCTCGGTGCGCTCGGCCAATTCGTTATCCGACATCAACGGCATGGCGCGCACACCATCGGGCAACGTCTCTCCGCGCGTGGTGTCATAGAGCTTGCCGGTTTCGGCCAGAACCAGCCCGTGATCGGCCGCGTCCTCGATCACCTGCGGGGCCCACATGACGCCGCCGCCGGCATCGTCGCCGCCGAGGATCGCCATGATCATTCCATAGTCGGTGCCGATATTTTCGAACCCGCGGAAGACGCCGGTGGGAATGGTGAAGATGTCGCCTGGTTCCAAAACGACCTCGCCCGCAGTCCCCCAACGGCCCCAGAAAAAGCGCCAACGCTCCGAAAGCACAAAGAAAACCTCGGCGGTGCGATGGTCGTGCAGCGAGTTGCGGCATTTCGGCGGCTGGCCCGCGGCGCCGATGTTGAAGCCGTGCGGGATGGTGATATGGACATGCTGATCGGGGCTTTCCGACACGCCACCGCCGATGATCGTGAAGTTTTCCTTCTGATCCGAGCCCGGCGTATGGGCGTCGATGAAGGCCGTCTTGCAGGGTTGCAGGTCGCCGTAGCGGACGATGCGGGTTTCCATTTCCTGGGGTGTCATTTCGGGCTTTCTGTGTAGATGGCGCGTTTCGAGGGCAGGTTTTTTTTCGTCACGCGCCCGGAGGCCGAAGGTTCAACCGCCGTGACCGCAGGCTTTGGCGATGGGTGTGAAACCGCCGCATGGCCTGCGTTTGCCGAAGGCCGCGGGCCAGTACCCGATATGTCCGCAGGGCCGGCATTCAGAGATCCCCGGTCTGAAGCAGGATCTGCTTCCAGATCGCGGTTTCGTCAAAGACCACCCATTCGCGCCGGAGGCCCCAGGGGCCGAATTCGGCATGCGCCGCGCCCATGACATAAACCTCTGCGCCCGTCGGTGTGCCGAAGGCGCCCCATCCGTCGTGGCGTCCATGCAGGCCCCAGCGGATTGCGGCGCGCGGGGGCATCATCGGGTCGTCGCGGCCGATCCGGTGGTCGATGGTGAAGGCCGCGTTCGGAAAGGCGGCGCGCAGGCCCATCCAGAACTTGTCGGCCCCGTCATGCGACAGGGCCGACTTTCCGCCGGGATATTCCAGCTGAGCCGCACGGTCGTATTCCTTTGGAATGACGGTGAAATCCGCAGCCATGATGTCCGTCAGGATGTCGGCGTATCTTTCACCCCATTCGTTGTCGTTGCCGCGCCCCTTGTAGGGCCCCGGCCGATCCAGGGCCGGGGTGAAGGGCCGGACGCATGTCTCGGGCCCGCCCTCGCGGGCGATCAGGTCGCGCGCGAAGTCCTTGGGCTCCCATCCCATCTGGCGGACGATGGCGCCCTGATCGCGGATCAGCCATTCGTCGTTGATCTGGCCCGCGATCGCGTGGCAGTCGGCGATGATCCGGTAGCGCAGCCGCTTGCCGGTCGCCGCGCCGTACACGCCCGGGTGGCTGTGGGTCGCGGTGGAATGCAGACGATGCGACGACAGCATGCCGTCCTCAGGCGTGCCGCACCAGATCACGTCTTCGCCGAAGAGCGTGCGATCGGGGAACTCGGCGAGCGTCGCCATGGTCGCGGCGATCACGCCCTGATTGCCGACGACCATCGATCCGGGCGACCGGACCGGGATATCGGGCGCATAATAGGTGTTGAGCGCGGCGATGCCGCGGTCTTCCCAGATCTCCTTGGTGATCCCCAGGATGTAGTCGGGGAAATCCTTGAACTTGGGGTCAAATCCCTTCATGCGCTCCACCCTTCGGGAATCCGGGCCGAGCCGCGGACGATCAGCGGGCCGTCGATCTCGACCCGGCGGGGCCGGGTCCCGGGGGTCTCGATCATCGACAGCAGAATATCGACCGTCTCGGTGACCATGCGATTGGCCGGCTGACGGACCGTGGTCAGGTCATAGGCGGCCCAGGCCGCGGCGGGGACGTCGTCGTAGCCGACCACCGACACGTCGCCCGGGACCGCCCGCCCCAGCTCGCTGCGCAGCGTGTCCATGACCGCCATCGCCATGTGGTCATTGGCGACGAACACCGCATCGGGCGGGTCTTCGGCGAACATCCGGCGCGTGGCCTTTTGCGCCCCTTCCATCAGGAAATCGCCGACCTCGCGCGCATGCAGACCCAGGCCCGCCGACCGCAGCGTTTCGACAAACCCGGCCTCGCGGTCGCGCTGGGTGGACGCGCCCTCCCAACCGGCAATGTATCCGATCTTTCGATGCCCGCCGGCCAACAGGAACTCCGCCACCTTGCGTCCGCCCGCGCGGTTGTCCGACGTCACGGCGGACATGCGGCCGTCGTCCTGGCTGCGGTTGAACAACACCATCGGCACGCCGGCGGCCAGGCACCGTTCCGTCAGGTCCGAGGACAGGGCAACCGAGGCGGCGATGATTCCGTCGACCTGGTAGTCGAGGATTTCTTCCACCACCTTGTCGACGTTCCCCGCGGTCTGCGAGGCCATGAAGATCAGCACATGATAGCCGCGCGCCTGCAGCGCGTTCGACAGTTTCTCGAGCGCTTCGGGATAGAACTGGTTGTTGAGATAGGCCACGATCAGCCCGATCATCCGGCTTTTGCCGGAGACGACGGCGCGGGCAAGGACATTCGGGCGGTAGCCCAATTCCTGCGCCGCCTTGCGCACCTTTTCGACGGTCTTTTTCGAGGCCGAGGCGCCGGGCGTGAACACCCGGCTGACGGCGGACCGGCTGACGCCGGCGCGGGCGGCAACGTCTGCCGATGTGACCCTTGATGCAACCATCAGCCTGCCGTCCATCCGTCGCCGGCGGGAATTCCACGCCCCTCGACCCCGTAAAGGCCAAGGCTCGGCGCGCAGAAAATCCGCATCATACGTCACCGACCGGGAAGGGGATCGCACCCCGGACCCGGCCCTTGTTGAATTCCCTCAGCCGGCCGAAGACATCGACGCCGAGCTGCCGGTAGGCGTCCAGAATATCGACCATCACCCAGTTCTCGCGGATCAGCCCGTTCTCGATGCGCCAGAAATCCAGGCTGCACAAGGCGATCTTCCGGCCCGATGGCGCAATTCCCATCCAGCCGTCATGGGTGACGGTCTGGCTCATGTTGGGCCATCCGGTGACGGCTGCATAGTCGCCGTCGCCGAAGAAATGGCAGGCGATCCCGTCCGTATATTGCCCGCGGTCGGGCATCCCGCTGAGGAACGGGATCTGGTGCCAGTTGCGAAATCCGGCAATGCCGCGCGCGGTGCCGATGCCGGAGGGACCGTACCAGGTCATCCGCGGATGCCAGAACCGCTCCATCTCCATCAGCTCGGGGCCGCCGAGGCCCGGGTGCTTCTGGAGATGGCCGAGCATCTCGACGACATGGCGGCAGCTTTCCTGCGCCCGGCCTGCGTCCCAGGGGCCTGGAACCAGGCCATCCTGCGTGGCCGGACCGGGAACATGCCATTCGCGCCCCAGGGACGGTGCCATCGGCCAGGCATGCGCCTGCATCATCACCTCGGGGATATCCCACAGCGTCTGGATCTCGGCGACCCGGCCATCCACCATCCGGTAGAATTCGTGAAAACGCATATGCACGATATGGCCGGTGGGCGGGATGTCGAGCCAGGGCGCCACGAAAGTGCCTGTGTAATACCCGCCACAGCCGACCCAGTCATCGCCATGTTCGGTCCGTCCGGCCATGACGATGTAGTCGCGCCGTTCCAGGTCCGGAACCGAGCGGAAAAGCGGTGCGTAGGCCTGATCGTAGAGCGCTTCGGGCCCAGTCACGTCGCCCAGCGGATACGGCATGTGAACGACCGCATCGGGCGCAACAAGCGAGGCCAGAGCCGCCCGCACGCCGGCTTCGGAAAACTCGTACATCGCCGCGCGCAATGGCGCGATCAGGGTTTTGTTCGTTGTGTGCGCGTCCACGACGTCCCGCATCAGGCGCCTTCCCAACTCGTTCCGTTCGGCACGCCGGGACAGGCACTGATGGCGCCCGAACCCGGGCCGGCACTCATTCCGCCGCCTCGCGATACGGTGCGCCTTCGCCATAGGGTACGTTGATGCCGCCATAGCGGCGGACCCGGATATTGCATTGTTCGGCATGGCCGACAAAGCCTTCCAGCATGCACAGCCGGCTGCCGTATTCGCCGACCAGGGTCGCGGCCTCGTCGGTCGTGACCTTCTGGTAGGAATGGGTTTTCAGGAACTTGCCGACCCAGAGCCCGCCGGTATACCGCCCCGCCTTCCTGGTGGGCAAGGTGTGGTTGGTGCCGATCACCTTGTCGCCATTGGCCACGTTGGTACGCGGGCCCAGAAACAATGCCCCGTAGCTTGCCATGTTTTCCAGGTACCAGTCGTCGCGGTCGGTCATTACCTGCACATGTTCGTAAGCCATGTCGTTGGCGACCCGCAGCATCTCGTCATGGGTGTCGCACAGCACGACGTCGCCATACTCGGCCCAGCTGGCCCGGGCGGTTTCGGCCGTGGGCAGAATCTGCAGCAGCCGGTCGCATTCGGCCATCGTCGCCTCGGCCAGCCTGCGGCTGTTGGTGATCAGGCAGGCGGGCGAGTTGTAGCCATGCTCGGCCTGGCCCAGCAGGTCGGTCGCACATATCTCGGCATCGACGGTGTCGTCGGCAATCACCATGGTTTCGGTCGGGCCGGCGAACAGATCGATCCCGACCCGGCCGAAAAGCTGCCGCTTGGCTTCGGCGACGAAGGCGTTGCCGGGGCCGACCAGCATATGCACCGGCTCGATGGTCTCTGTCCCGATGGCCATGGCGCCGACGGCCTGGATGCCGCCCAACACATAGATCTCGTGCGCGCCGCCCATATGCATCGCGGCCACGATCGCCGGGTGCGGTCCGCCGTCCACGGGCGGCGCCGAGGCGACGATGCGCGGCACGCCGGCGACGGATGCCGTCAGCACCGACATATGGGCGCTGGCAACCATCGGAAACTTGCCGCCGGGCACGTAGCAGCCGACGCTTTGCACGGGGATGTTCCGGTGGCCCAGGATCACGCCCGGCAGGGTTTCCACCTCGATATCCGTCATCGAGGCGCGCTGCGCCTCGGCAAAGCGGCGGATCTGCGCCTGGGCGAACTTGATATCCTCCATCTCGCGCGCCGAGACCTGCTGCATCGCCGCCTCGATTTCGCCGGGCGACAACCGGAAGCTGGCCGGGCTGTACCCGTCGAACTTTTCTGACAAATCCCGCACCGCGGCGTCGCCGCGCGCCTCGATATCGGCAAGCGTCGCCTCGACCACGCCGCGAACCTTGGCGTCGTCCTCAGCCTTCTCGGCCTCGGGCTTCGAGCGTTTCAGATGAGTGATTGCCATGACGCTGTCCCTATCAATCCAAATTTCAAGCCGCGTGAGGGAGGTCGCCGAACACGTCCTTGTCGAGTTGCAGCAACACGTGCGGGATATCGACGAAGACCCAGTTTTCGACCAACACATCGCCCTCGCGCCGCCACCAATCGCACACCCGCATGAAAAGCCGCTTGCCCGTCGGCGCCTGGCCCAGGAAACGCCCGGTCTGGATGCCGGTAAGCGATGGCCAGCCGCCGGTGCAGATGTAATCGCCATCGGCAAATCGGGTGAAATGCGCGGTCATGCCGTTGTCCGCCGCGCCGCCCGACCAGCCGTCGAACGCGGCCTCAAATGGCACCTGGAAGCCGGCGAAGTTCTCAAGCCCCGCGAAGGCGCCAAAGGCCGCTGGCCCGTACCACAACATGTCCTGATGCCAATAGGGCCGCCACGCCTCGTCGGGCGTTGCCAGGGCCCGCAGCATCTGGGTGACCATGGCCGCCGAGCTTTCGCTGCGGGCTGGATCGCTTTCGCCCCATTGCAGCCCATCCTGCGTGCGCGGCCCCGGAAGATAACCGGTGAATCCGCGGTCCCGGCCGGGGCTTTCGGCGATCGGCCACGCGCCGGCGGCGATCATCAACTCTGGCAGGTCGAGGAATATGTAGCTTTCCACGGCTTTCTCGCCCTCCATCTTATGGAATTCGCCGAATCTGAGATGCGCCAGGGTTCCCGTGGGTGGAATGCCCAGAAATGGCGCGTGGAAATGCCCGGTGTAATAGCCGGTTGACGTGACCCAAATATCCCCTTCGAAGGCTCCGCCAAACGCAATGTAGTCGCCGCGCGTCAGATGCGCGAAGGCAGTGCGCAGCCGTCCGAGAAATGCGCTTGCATAGCTCTCGGGCGTCAGGGCGTTGAACGGATGCACGACGTGTATCGCCGCATCCGGCGTGAAGAAGGCCACGCTCGGCTCGGCGACATACGCGCGAAAGGCGGCTTTGGCGGCCGCCACGCTCATCCTTTCACCGCCCCCGCCGTCAGGCCGCTGACGATCTGACGCTGGAAGAACATCACAAGAATGAAAAGCGGCACGGTGGCCGAGACGACGGCCGAAACCGCAAACATCACGTTGCCCTCCGTGTAGGTCGTGCCGAGAAAGGCGGCGATCTCGGGCACCATGGTGCGGTTGCTTTCGCTCAGAAGCATCGAGGTGACGGCGAAATCGTTGTAGGCCAACAGGAACGAAAAGAGGCCGGTGGTGATGACGCCGGGCCACATCACCGGGATGATCACCCGCCGGAAAGCCTGGAACTGATTGCAGCCGTCGACCTTGGCGCTCTCATCCAGTTCCTTCGGAATGTTCTTGAAGAAGGAATGCAGCATCCACAGGGTGAATGGCTGGTTGATGGCCACCAGCACAATGATCGTGGTCGGCAGGATGCCCCAGAGATTCCACTGGAAAAACGGCAGCAGATACCCCGCCACCAGGGTGATAGGGGGCATGGCGCGGAAGATCAGTGCGGTAATCAGAAGCCAGAAGGTGTAATTGTAGCTCGACCGCGACAGCGCGTAGCCTCCGAGCGTCCCGATGGTCAGCGAGGTGCAGACCACGAAGACACAGACGATGCCGGTGTTGATCACGTTGCGCCAGAACTCCTCCTGTACCCAGGCGCCGTAATAGCCCGCACCGGTGAACGGGCTGCCATGCGCGGCTTTCGTGCGTTCGCCTGTAATGGCGTTGGTCCAGTCGGCGATCGAGAAGAAATCCAGCTCGACCTTGAACGATCCCCAGACCGTCCAGATGAAGGGAAAGGCCGCCAGAACAAACCAGAATAGGACGAAGGCGCTGGAGGCGATGCGCAGGCTCCGGGGCATTCGTTGAGCACGGCTTGCCATGTCAGGTCTTCCCTCTGAAATCGCGCCAGGTTCGCACAAGCACCGGCGACAGCAGGATGGCGACGCCGAAGATCGTCAAGACCGATGTCGCCGAGGCGGCGGATAGCTGGCGGGTCTCGCCGCCGAGATCGTTGAAGATGATCCAGCTCAGGCTGGTGGCGTGCGCGGAGGCGTTGAATCCGACGATGGGTTCGAAAATCCGGAAGTTGTCCATGAGTTGGATCAGCGCAACGAACGTCACCAGCGGCATCAGGTGCGGGATGACGACATAGCGAACCTGCTGCCAACGCGTCGCGCCGTCGATCTGGGCGCTTTCCAACTGGTCCTTGGGCAGCGTCTGAAGCCCCGCGTAAAAGACGACAAACGCGAAGGGGGCGGAATGCCAGACACCGTAGACGATCAGTGACACCCACATCAGACCGGTCGACGCCTTGAGCGAGAAATTCGGATCGCCCGCAATCGAGACAAGGGCCGAGCCGATGATGCCCCGGCTGTCGATCATCCAGAACAGGATCAGCGAGCCGATAAGCGGAGTGACGATCATCGGCAGGAGCGAGAAAAAGATCATCAAGCCCTTGAGATGACGGTGCAGCGAATTGACCGCCAGCGCGATCATAAGTCCGAGAAGGATGAGAAGCGGCGTGACAAGGAAGGTGAAGGTCAGCGTGAAACTGAGCGCGCGGTAGAGCGGAAGGTTGAACAGCCGGTGCCAGAATTCGTCCCAGGTCGCGGCGTCGACCCAGGCCTGCCCGACCTCGGCCACCGCCAGGTGGCCGCGGTCGAGATAGATGTCGAGCCCGACGAAGCGCCCAAGCGGCTGGTTTTCACGCAACTCGCGGGTGGCCTCCTGGTCGATCGTGGTTTCCGTGACGCAACCGACGAGCGGGGTGCAGTTCTCGACCTCTTTCAGGACCGCTTCATGCGGCGCAAAAACCGACTGGACCAGCACCGACACGATCGGGAGCGCGATAAAAAGAAGCATCGCCAGCCCGGTGGGCAGGAAGAACCAGAGGAATGTTTTGTGCCGCATGGTCGTGGTCCGGTGCGTTTCGGAACGCGGGCGGCCCGGCCGGCCGCCCGCGCGAAGGGTTTTCTACTGGAGAAAGCCTTTTTCCTTGGCCGCGGCGGTGTAGGCGGCCTCGACATCGGCCAGCGCCTGCTCGGCGCTTTCCTTGCCCTGCATGAAGTCGGCCAGTTCGTTGCCGAGCGCCGTGTGCATCAGGCCCATATAGGGCAGCATCGGATACGGCGTCGTACCAGCCTTGGCGGCCTCAAACACGCCAACGGCCGCATCGGTTGGCTCGTAGCCCTCGATCAGCCAGACCGCCTGCTTGGCGACCTCTGCGTCTTCCAGGATTGCCGGGCGGATGGCGTTCTTCATCGCGAGAAAGGTGGCTTCGGCTTCCGCGTCGCTGATGTTCTTGGCCACGGTCCAGCCATCCCACCATAGCGTGGACGCCGGGGTGGAACCGCCGCCTACGGTCATCGGGCCCGCGACGGCATGGCCGTTTTTCACCGCGTCGGTGACGCCCTCGGTGGTGGTCTGCGTCGCGGCGCGGGACCCCCACATGTTCAGCAGCGCGATGTTCCCGGCGCGGTATTCGGCATTGGTGGCGTTGGAGTCATGGGTCAGGAAGTCGGGGTTCATATATTCCGACAGCGCCTTCATCATGTTCAGCGCATTGACGCCGGCCTCGGAATTCACGCTTGGCTCGGCGGTGCCCGGCTTGAAATGCTGACCTCCGAACCCAAGGAACATGTTGTTGAATTCCTGGGCCAGGTTCCAGCCGGCCGCGTAGGCGCCGCCGATCGGGTTTTCCATGATGCCCTGGTCGCGGATCATCTGCGCGGCCTCGATCATCTCTTCGTAGGTCGACGGCGGTTCGACACCGATCTGCTCGAGAATGTCCTTGCGGTACATCAGGTGTTGCGCGTTCGCCATGAAGGCAACGGCCATGACGTCGCCGCCGATCCGGATCAGCTGGCCGGGCTGCAGCCCGTCGCCATGCGTTTCGACAAGATCGTTCAGCGGGCGGATCACGTCCTCGTTCATCAGCGCAACGATTGACGAGTTGGCGATGATGGCCGAGGTGTATTCCGCCGGGTTGCCCTGCATGCCGGCGACGTTGATCTTTTGATGGTCGGCGGTGAGGTTTGTCGTCACCTCGGCGCCGGTGCATTCCTGTGCGCCCGCGCCGACCGTCTGGATCGCCGGGAACTCGTTTCCGACGATGCTGACGCGCGCCCCGATTTCACAGCCGTGACCGGCGGCGAAAGCCGCGGTTCCCATCAGGCCGGCAAAGGCCCCGGCGACGGCTAGGTTTTTTACGAACATATCTCTCTCCCTGTGTTCTTCACGTCGGGGATGCGCCTTGCAATCGCGCACCCGGTTGTCCCCGGCAGGCCTGGCACCAGGGGTCTCGCGAGGCGTCACGCCTCAATTCGCTCACCTGATTTTCCGTCGAAAAGGTGGCAAATTCCCTTGGGCACCGACAGCGACACCGGGTCGCCGATCTCGGCGCGGAAGTCTTTTGGCCCGCGGACCGCGACCAGATCTCCGCCGATCCGTACCGTCACCATGGTGGCGTCGCCCAAAAGCTCCAGCGAGTAGATCGGCGCGGTGATCTCGTGGTGCCCGGCATCTCCAAGCCCCGCGTCCTCGGCCCGGAAGCCCAGCGTCACCTGGCGGCCGGGCAGCGCAAACCCCTCGATGCGCATGTGTTCCGCCACGAAGGTCCCGTTCTCCACCCGGCCCTGGACAAGGTTCATGGCCGGGCTGCCGATGAAGCCGGCGACGAAGGTATTGGCGGGCGTGTCGTAGATTTCGGTGGGCGAGCCAACCTGCTGCACGACGCCCTGCTTCATCACCACCACGCGGTCGGCGAGCGTCATCGCCTCGATCTGGTCATGGGTGACGTAGATGGTCGTGACTTTCAGTTCATGGCTGAGGTTCTTGATCTGCGCCCGCGTCGACACCCGAAGCTTGGCGTCGAGGTTCGAAAGCGGCTCGTCCATCAAAAAGACGTTGGGCTCGCGCACGATGGCGCGGGCCAGTGCAACCCGCTGGCGCTGGCCGCCCGAAAGCTCGGCGGGCTTGCGGTGCAGAAAATCGTCAAGCTCGACCATGGCGCTGGCGCGGCGCACCTTTTCGTCGTGTGCCTTGGGATCGACGCCGCGCACCTTCAGCGGAAAGCGGATGTTGTCGTAGACGTTCATGTTGGGATAAAGCGCGTAGCTCTGGAACACCATGGCGACGTCGCGGTCCTTTGGCTCAAGATCATTGACCCGCCTGCCGTCGATCAGAATGTCACCCTCGGTCGGATCCTCAAGTCCCGCGACCATGCGCATCGTCGTCGTCTTGCCACAGCCAGAGGGGCCGAGCAGAACCAGGAATTCGCGATCCGCGATCGTCAGGTCGAACTTGTCGACGCCCACGAAACTGCCCCAGCGCTTGGAAATATTGCGAAGCTGGATCTCGGCCATGGACTCCCCCCGATGGAATCAGCGTATCTGCCTTGCAAACGCTTGCAAAAAAGCTAGACCCGGGTGCGGACACTTGGCAAGAGCTTTTTGCAAGCGTTTGCAGAAATGGAGGCCGCATGACCGGTTTCACCCAGGAAAAGAGCCTTTTGCGGGATTATTACACGGCGCTTGACGGCGCGGACGCGGATGGGATCGAGGCTGTTCTGGCGCGGTTTTGCGGCCCCGGCTATCTGTGGCGCGGCTTCCACCCGTTCGATGAAATCACCGATCTCGGCGGCGTCGCAAACAGGTTCTGGCGCCCCCTGCGCCAGAGCCTGACGCGCCTGCAGCGGCGCATGGATGTTTTCATGGCCGGCCGAAACGAGATCGACGGTTTTCAAAGCGTATGGGTCGTTTCGATGGGCCATCTGGTCGGTCTTTTCGACACCGGTTGGCTGGGAATTCCGCCCACTGGAAAGATGGCCTGCTTGCGGTATTGCGAATTCAACAAGGTCGAAGACGGGCGGATTACGGAAACGGCGATGTTCTTCGACATCCCGCATCTGATGATGCAGACCGGCCTGCGGCCTTTTCCGGCGCAGACCGCCGCGCATCTGGTCCAGCCCGGTCCGATGACCCATGACGGTTTGATGTTCGATCCTCAACCCTCGGCCGAAGGCCGGGCGACGCTGGCCGCGATCAATGCGATGATCGGCGACCTCGGCACCTGGCAGCTGGGCCTGCCGCTCGAGGAGGAGCTTTCGCGCACCTGGCATGACGACATGCTCTGGTGGGGACCGGCCGGGATCGGGGCGACTTACACGATCGAGCGCTACGCCAAACAGCATGCCGGCCCCTTCCGGGCCGCATTCTCAAAGCGCGAGAAAACCAACCATATCTGCCGGTTGGCCGAGGGGCACTATGGCGGGTTTTTCGGCTGGCCGAACTTTACCGCCACCCTGACCGGCAGCTTCATGGGGATGCCTGCGACCGGCAAGAGTGGTGAGTTCCGGGTGATCGACATCTACAGGCGGGCAGGCGGCAAACTGGCCGAAAACTGGATTTTCATCGACCTCCTGCATTTCTGGAAGCAGCAGGGCGTCGATATCTTGTCCCGCACGCAGCGGTCTTCGGGCGCGTGACGGCCGGATCGATGTCAACTGCCGCCCATCGGCGGCCCGGGGCGGTCGCTTGAAACAAAGCAGCGGCTCTGTGCCGGTCCGGTCAACCGCTCAACCGCGCGCGAGGGATCAACTGCGCGCAGCCATCCGGATCGGGCGTTCCGACCGTCCTTCCATCTCGCGCCGGATGCTGGGAATCCCGGTCTTCGCCGTTCCTCCACTCATGTCTTACGGCGTTTCACGCCGTTCCCACCGGTTGCCCATGCGCTGTCATATCGTCCGGGCGCGAGGCGATGAACCCTTCCAGCTCTGCCCGAATTCCGGCAGCCCCAGGCGTGTCGAACAGGTTCGCCGTCTCATGCGGATCGGCCACCAGATCGTAGAGTTCACCGGCCCCGGAATTCAGCTCCAGCGTCATCTTGTGCGTCCGTGTCCGCACCGTCCGTAATTCCAGCGCCACGCCGACACGACCGGGTCCAAGCCCCCATTCGTTCAGCGCGAAGTCGCGGATCCCGTCGCCCTCGATGACCGGGCGCAGGCTGGCGCCATGCTGCGCCAGCAGCGGCTCGGCGCCGCAATAGTCGAACATGGTCGGGCCGAGATCGAGGGTCGATACCGGCTGGTCCACCGCCCTGGCCGCAGGCACGCCGGGACCCTTGACGATCATCGGCACGCGCAACAGCCCCTCGTAATGCATCGGGCCCTTCAGGATCAGGCCATGGTCGCCCAGCCAGTCGCCATGGTCCGAGATGTAGATGACGATGGTGTTCTCGGACAGCCCGGCGGCCTTAAGCGCGATCATCATGCGGCCGACCTGATGGTCGATAAAGGCAAGCTGACCGTAAGTGTTGGCGACGATCTCGCGCAGCTGGTCGTCGGTCTGTTCCGGAATCCGGCTGTAGGACTTGCGGATCTCGGCATATTTCGCGTCTGCCGGCTCGTTCTCCATCGCCGCCCGGTGCCACCACGGTTTGCCGTCATAGGACCGGGTGCGGTGTTTCGGCAGGTCAACCTGCGCCGGGTCGTGCAGCCACGACCAGGGTTCGGGGCAGTCGAACGGGTGGTGCGGATCGGGAAAGCTGACCCAGGTGCAGAACGGCGTCCCCGTATCGCGCCCGTGGTTCAGCCATTCGATGAACCGGTCCGCCGTCCAGGGCGTGTTGTGCCAGGCGACCGGCAGGCGCGAATGCCAGGTCTGGGCGGCACCCTTGGTGTCACCGGCATTTTCCCACATCAGCCGGGTCTTTTCGTCGCCGCGCCCGTCCATGTGGTAGAACCGCTCGTAATGCTGGCCCGCAGGCGGCTTTTCCGGCGCCCACCAGTTATGGCCCACCAGCATCAGTTCGACATGGTTGAAACCCATATACGGCCCGTACCAATCCGCGCCGTAATTCGCGGACGAGCGCAGGCATTCGGGCGTGCCTGTGGGCTCATAGGTGTGATAGGTTGAAAAATGCGCCTTGCCGAAGAACGCGGTCTGATAACCCGCCGCCGCCATCGCCCCGGCAAAGCCCTTTTCGCCCACCTCGGGATCGAGATCGATGCCGTTGTCGTTCACCCCATGCGTCCGGCACAGCTGCCCCGTCAGGATCGACGCGCGGGCCGGCTGGCAGACCACGCTCGGCGTGATGCAGGCAGTGAAATGCGTGCCCTCTGCGGCCATCTGGTCCAGATGCGGGGTCTTCACCTTGCGGCCCATAAAGCCAAGGCAGTCGGCGCGCTGCTGGTCGGCGGAAATCAGCAGGATGTTGGGGCGGTTCATGCTTTGACCTCTTGGGGCTTGCGCAAGGATAAGGCGACGACGGCCACGGCAAGTGCCATGAACACCGCCGCGATGGGGCTGGTGACCAGAAACCAGGCATCGCCACCGGTGGCGGCGAATGCCTGGCGCGCGGTGTCCTCCAGCTTGCCGCCCAGGATGAAGGCGATGACGAAGGGCAGGTGAGAGATGCCCAGCCGGCGCATCAGATAACCCAGGATGCCAAAGCCGATGGCGAACCACATGGCCGATATCCGCGCCTCCTGCACATAGATCGCGGTCAGCGTCAGCGTCAGCACGATCGGCAGAAGGATGTGTTTGGGGACGCGGATCATCACGCCGACCACTCGCATGAACGCCCCGCCGATGGTCCAGTTCAAGAGATTGGCCACCATCATCGCCGTGAAAAGGCCGAAGGCGACGACAAGTTCGGGGTTCACGGTATCGGCGGTGAAGCGAAAGACCGAAGGGCCCGGGTTGAAGCCGCCGATGCTCTCGGCGGCGAGGATCAGGAACACGGCGGCGGCGTTGCCGGGGATGCCCAGCGACAGGACCGGGATCAGGTTCGCCCCCGAAACCGAGGAGTTCGCCGCCTCGGTCGCCGCGATGCCCTCGGGCGCGCCCTTGCCGAAAGGCGTCGAGCCCGGACGCCGCCGCGCATGGCGGCGCGACCCGGCGGTATAGCCCAGAGTGGCCGCCAGCGTCGAGCCGATGCCGGGAAGCGCGCCGATCACGGTTCCGATCACGGCGGACCGGCCGATGTAGGGGGCGATCCGGCGGATGTCGGTCCAGCGCAGCGCCTGGTCGCCGCTCTGCCCCGGCTCGGCCCTCGGCCCGGCGGATCGGTGGTCGCGCCACAGGTCCTCCAGCGACTTGAACACCTCGCCCAGGATCAGCACGCCCAGGATCGCGGTGGCGATGGGAAAGCCCTGCGCCAGCGTCTGGGAGCCCAGGCTGAGGCGGGGATAGAAATCCTCGCCCGTGGCCACATAGGCCGCCAAGAGGCCCAGCCCCATCGAGATGATCCCCTTGCCCACCGACCCGCCGATCACCGCCGCGATGAAGGCGAGGCTCAGGATCAGCAGGGCGGTTTTTTCGGGCAGGTCCAGGTAGGCCTCGACGAGGATGGCCAGGAACGGGGCGCAGAGGATCAGGACAATGTCCGAGAACGTGTCGCCCGCCGCCGACGACACATGGGCGATCTTCAGCGCCTTCTTCGCCTGGCCCGCTTGGGCCATCGGGTGGCCGTCGAGCGTGGTCATATAGGCATCCGGCGTTCCGGGCGTGTTGAACAGGATCGCCGGCACCGCGCCGCCGATGGTGGCGCCTTTCATCACGCCGATCAGAAACCCCATGACCGGCAACAGCGCGTCCGGCGTGAAACCGAAAATCGAGATCAGGACCGGCAGCGAGATTGCCATCGCCATCGGTCCGGCCAGCCCCGGCGTCGCGCCGACCACGATGCCCAACAGAAAACCTGCAAGGATCATGACCAGAGTGACGGAGATCCCGACACCGGCGACCGAAAAAAGCTCCGGCCCCTGAAATACGGCCGCAATGCCAAGCCAGATATAGTCCAGAGCCCCCACTAGACATCCCCGTTCGGCGGCAACAGCAGGTCGTCAAAGGGCAGGTCGTAAAGCGCGATGAGCACGAGGACGGCGCAGACGGCGATGACGACGGTGCGCCCGGTCACCCGGCCCTCGACCGCGGCGATCAGGGCAGCGATCAGAAAGCTGCCGCCGGTCAGAAAACCCAGATATTTCCAAGGTGCCGTGTCGCGCAGGGCGCGATAGGTCAACTCCTGGTCCGAAACCAGACCGGCCAGCCAAACGACCCCCGGACCGGTCCATCGCATCAAGGCGAAGGCGATGGCGATCCCCGCCAGAAGCCGCGCCAGAAAGCCCAGGTTCCGCCCGCCGATCCCGTCCTGTGCGGCGCCGCGCCCCTGGAACAGCACAAGCACGCCGCCCAGCCCGATCATGAACGCCGCCAGCGTCGGCGCCAGCGCGTCGCCGATCGTCACCTGCCGCCGCACCTTCTCGATCAGGCCCGAGTTGGTGTCGAGCGGGATCCAGAGGAAGGCCAGCATCAGCGCGAAAGCGATGCAGCCGAGCGCCAGATAGAGGTTCGTGCGGGCAATCGCAGTCCGAGCGGTCACGGGCGCAACCTCCCTTTGAATGGCGGTCCCGCCAAAGGGCGGGGCCGGGAATTTGTGCGGTCTACTCCGACGCGGCCTCGAGCAACGCGCCGGCGGCTTCGAAATCGGCAGCGACCAGCGCCTGCAGTTCGTCGCCTGCAATGACCGCCGGTCCGCCGAATGCCTTGGCGATAATGCCGTGCGACTTCATGCCCTCGGTCGACACCGCCTCGGCAATCGCCGCGGCCAGCGCATCGCGCGCCTCGGTCGGCATGCCAGCCGGGCCGATAAAGGTGAAATAGCCGTCGGCCACGAACTCGACGCCAAGGTCGGCAAAGGTCGGCGCCTCCGGCGTCTGCTTCAGCGGCTCGGAAAGCGCCGAGGCCAGGTTCACCAGATCGCCCGCCGCAACCCCCTTGCCCTGAATACCGGCCATAAAGCCCAGATCCATATCGCCCGCGTTGACGCCGTTCATCACGGCCCGGCCGCCCTTGACCTGAACGATGTTGAACTCGACGCCATTGGCCTTGCCCAAGAGATAGGCCAGATCGCTGAGCCTGGGGCTCATGGTGCCGAACCGCAGCGCTTCGCCGGACTTCGCCGCCTCGACCACGTCTGCGAACGTCGTCCAGCCCTTCGATGCCAGTGATACCACGCCCATCTGGAACCCGGCGGTGGTGGTGATCGCGGTGAAATCGTCCGGCGTCACGCCCGCATCCGCCACCCGCATGTTGTAGCCCAGCGTCTCGGTCACCACCATGCCGATCACGCTGCCGTCGTTTGGCATGTCCTTGATCGCCATCGCCAGGTTCATGCCGCCCTTGCCGGTGACCTGCTCGGGGATGAAACTCCAGCCCAGCTTGGCCTCCAGATCCTCGGCGATCAGCCGCGCCTGGGTGTCGGCGCCGCCGCCCGCGGCAAAGGCGATCATCAGCTTGACCGGCCCCGGCGGGGTCCAGTCCGACGCGGGCGCCGCGGTGGCCAGGACCAGCCCGGCCAGCGCTGCAACAGCGGATTTCAGCATTGTTCTCATCGGTCATCCTCCCTGACACGCTTTTCGATCGAGGGAAGGTGAAAAAAGTTGACACGTCAACAAAAAAGTTGACCCATCAACAAAATACTGCAAGCTCTCGGCAAAGCTCGGAGGGTCTTATGGAAACGGCGGCGGACGAAAAACTGGGGGTCTACAACGTCCCGCTCCGGGAGATGTTGACCTATCGGCTGTCCCGGCTGAACGCGAAGATGAACGCGCAAGCGACCAGAATCCTGAAGAAATCCTCGGGTCTGTCGCAGGCGCAGTGGCGGGTTCTGGTGATGATCGACGCGTTCGGGCCGGTCCCGCCGGCACAGATCGTCCGCACCTCGCTGATGGACAAGGGCCAGCTGAGCCGCACCATCAAGGGCATGGTCACCCGGGGGCTGATCCGCCTCGAAGCCAGCGAATCGGATCACCGCTCGCATCTTCTGTGCATCACGGACCGTGGCCGCGACCTGTTCGAACGCGCCAGGCCCGCGATGCTGGCGCGGCAAACCCGTCTTTCCGGGAACCTGGACGAGGGCGACCGCGCCGCGTTCCATCGCGTGCTCGACCGGCTCGAAGATGCGGTCGAAGCGGTGGAGGCGGCCGAATGACCCGCACGAACCTGTTGATCCTGATGTCCGACGAACACCAGGCCCGCGCGATGGGCTGTGCTGGCCACCCCTTTGTCCGGACGCCAAATCTCGACGGACTGGCCGCGCGCGGTATCCGGTTCACCGACGCCTACACACCCTCGCCGATCTGCGTGCCGGCCCGCGCGAGTTTTGCCACCGGCCAGCCGGTGCATGTCACGCGGCTCTGGGACAACGCGATGCCCTATGACGGCGCGATCCCCGGCTGGGGACATGCGCTGCAGAAAGGCGGCGTTCCTGTCGAATCGATCGGCAAGCTGCATTATCGCGCGACCGAGGATCCCGCCGGCTTCGATACCGAATACTTGCCGATGCACGTGGCCGATGGCGTCGGCATGGTCTGGGCCTCGATCCGCCGCGAGGACGAGCGCGTGGTGCAGACCAAGGGCCGCATGCTCGGCGACTATATCGGCCCCGGCACCAGCAAATACACCGACTACGACGCGGCGGTGACGGACCGCGCCGTCAGGTGGTTGCGCGACCGCGCCGCGTCGGGCGATGCGCAGCCCTGGTGTCTTTACGTCGGGCTGGTCGCCCCGCATTTCCCGCTGGTCTGCCCGCAGGAGTTTTACGACCTCTATCCGCCGGCGGTTCTGCCCCCGGTCAAGCTGCATCCCCGCGACGGCCACCCGCGCCACCCCTGGGTCGAAAAACAGAACGCGATGATGGACAGCGAGTCGAAGTTCCGCGACGAGGATGAGCGCTTGCGCGCCATGTCCAGCTATTTCGGGCTGGTCTCGTGGCTCGATCACAATGTCGGCCGGATCCTGTCGGCGCTGGACGAGGCGGGCCTGGGGGACACCACCACGGTGGTCTACACGTCGGATCACGGCGACAATGTGGGCGCACGCGGGCTTTGGGGCAAATCGAACCTCTATCAGGAAAGCGTGGCGGTGCCGCTGATCCTGGCCGGGCCCGGCATCTCCCGCGGCACCTGCGACACCGCCGTCGACCTCCTGGATCTCGCCGCAACGGTCCCGGCGCATTTCGGCCTGGCCTTCGACGCGCCGGGCACCCCGCTGCCGGACCTCGCCGCCGCGCCCGCCGATCCGGACCGGGCGATCCTCAGCGAATACCATGCCGCCGGTGCCGTCTCTGGCGCCTTCATGCTGAAAAAGGGCCGCTGGAAGCTCAACCATTATATCGGCTTCGACCCGGAACTCTTTGATCTCAAATCCGATCCTGAAGAGACCAGCAACCTCGCCACATACCCGGAACACGCCGTAACGCTGGCCGACATGCAGGCGGCATTGCGCGCGCGCCTTGACCCCGAGGCCACGGACCGGCGTGCCTTCGCGGACCAGGCGGCCCTGATCGCGCGGCACGGTGGCAGAGAGGCCGCCCTGAAACTCGGCGCCCCCGGCGCCACGCCTCCGCCGGAGATTGCGCGATGAAACTGACCGTCCTCGGCTCCGGTTCCCCCGAGCCCCATGTCGCTCGCGCCTCGTCGGGGTATCTGCTGGAGATCGGCGAGGATCTGATCCTCTTCGATTGCGGCGGCGGCGTGTTCGACAATCTCGTGCGCGCGGGCCGCAGGCCGTCGGACGTCACGCATCTGTTCTTTTCGCACCTGCACAGCGACCACATGATGGACTATGCCCGTCTGGTGCACGCCGCCTGGGACGAAGGCGCGCCGCCGCTGCGGGTCTTCGGTCCGCCGCCCATCGCCGAGATTACCGAAGGGTATTTCGGCCCCCGCGGCGTGCTCGCCCACGATCTGCGTGCAAGGACCGACCTCTTGCCCAGCCAGGAGGTGTGGAAGGCGCGCGGCGGCACCGTCCCGCGCCCCTGGCCGGCGCCCGGCGTCACCGAAATCGCGCCCGGATTTGCCCATGACGGCGATGGCTGGCGCCTGACGTCCTGCGAGGTGCCGCATGCCCAGCCGGCACTGGATTGCATGGCCTTTGCGGTGGAAAGCGACGGCCGCAAGTTCGTCTATTCCGGCGATGCGGGCCTGTGCGACGATCTTGCCGAGCTCTGCGCGGATGCCGATCTGCTGCTGCACTGGTGCTATCGTCTCGACGGCGAAGAGGTGCTGGATGCGATGAAGGCGCTGACGCCGACCCCGTCCGAGATCGCGGCGATGGCGGCGCAGGCGGGTGTCCGCCGCCTGCTGCTGACGCATTTCCGCGTTCATATGGACACACCGGAAAACCACGCGGCGGCGCTCGACGCCCTGCGCCGGGGCTTTGAGGGCGACAGCGGCATCGCTGCCGATCTCGAGACCTATGTGATCGGCCGGGGTTGAACGCCGGTTGTGCTGGTGGGACCGGGGCGCGCAGTGACCGGTTGATCTTTCCCGGCGCGAAAGGGCAGGGTGCGCGGGCAGCAACCCCGGAGATCGCCGATGATCGACCTCTACACCTGGACCACGCCGAACGGACGCAAGGTCTCGATCCTGCTCGAAGAGCTTGGCGCGGACTATACCGCGCATGCCGTCGACATCGGCAAGGGCGACCAATTCGCGCCGGACTTCCTGAAAATCGCACCGAACAACCGCATCCCGGCGATTGTCGACCGCGAGACCGGGCTGTCGCTGATGGAAAGCGGGGCGATCATGCTGTACCTCGCGCAAAAGCACGGGCGTTTCCTGCCGGCGGGCGACGACTACTGGGCCTGCGTCGAGTGGCTGATGTGGCAGATGGGCGGTCTGGGGCCGATGCTCGGCCAGACGCATCACTTCGTGAAATACAACAAGGGCAAGGCGCCCTATGCCGAAGACCGTTACGCCACCGAGGCACGGCGGCTATACGGCGTTCTGGACCGGCGTCTTGAGGGGCGCGAGTTCATCACGGGGGATTACTCCATTGCCGACATGGCCTCATGGCCCTGGATTTCCCGGTTCGAATGGCAGGAAATCGACCTTGGCGATTTCCCGAACGTGCGCGACTGGTATCTCCGCATTGCCGACCGCCCGGCGGTGCAAAAGGGCTACCAGGTTCCGAAATACGTCAATGAGGTGCCGATGCCCTGAACCCCGTCGCCGTGCCACGATTTTTCGCCGAAAAATCGTCGTCCCCGGGTCAATTGCCATGCACCGCAAACGCCTCGAGCCCCGCATCGCGGGGCTTGATCACCCGGAACCTCTCGCGGATGCCCACCTCTTCCAGTTCGCGCTCGACCACCATCAGCGTGTTCGGGGCGTGGTCTTCGCACATCTCCTGCATCTGCCTGATTTCGCCGGCGGCGACGGGCAGGGCGGCCTCCAGCGACGGTGCGCCGTAGCGGGCCACGAAATGCGCCGCCAGCGCGTCGGTCAGTGCCACCACCTCGCCCTCGGTGATCGGCGCGACGGCCACGAAGGTAGACCGCCCGAAGGTGTCAAGCCCCAGCCAGCCATTGGCGAAGGCCTGGCGCTGCTTGCCGGTCAGGTCGGCCTCGGTCCAGTCCGAGAACGCGAACGCCCCCGAAATCGCCCATTCGCCGATCTCGGCCGCCGGGTCGAACACGTTCAGATCGCTGTCGTCCAGCCGGATCACCCGGGCAAACTGGCTCATGTCTCCTCCAGCATCTCGGTCAGCGGGATCAGCCTGGTATCCGCGCCCCGCCGCAGCAGCATGCCGCCGCGTTCGTCGAGCCCGACGAACAGCCCGGCCGCGGGCGATGTCACGTCTTCGCCGATCCCCCGGCATTTGCCCCGCCAGGCCTCGTGCAGCGGCGCGAAGCCGTCCGACAGGTAGGTGTGAATCCAGACCAGCATGTGCCGCGACCAGCTTTCGACAAGGTCGGTCGCGGTCAGTTCGACACAGCCCTCGGCATGCAAGCTTGTGCGCTCCGGCGTGTCGCCGCCATCGCCCGTGGCAAGAAGCGGCACCTCGATCCCGGCGATCAGCCAGTCCGGTTCGGCCAGCGGGTCGGTCGTCGAGGCCGCCGCTCGAAAGCCGCCGCAGGCCGCGCCGTTGACCCGTAGCCCGGAGGGCCAGTCGAAATGCACCGCGACCTCGGGCGGGGCCAGCGCGCCGAGGGCGTCGGCCAATCCCAACTGCACGGCCACGATTGCGCCCACCGCGTCCTGCAGGGCCTGTTCCGGCGCCAGCGTCACTGCCGTGCGCAGCACATCCTGCGCCTCGGAATAGTGCACCAGCCCCGGCTCGACCTCTCCGGTCAAGACATCCGCCCGCGCCTTGTCGAACGGGTCGACCCGCGCCCCCACCAGCTTACCGCTCAGAAGCGGCGGAAATTCAGGCCGCGCCGTCACGCCGCCGCCCTGGCCGCGATCAGCGCGTCGGCCACGGCCCAGAAGCCTCGCGCCTGCGGACCGTCGGGCTTCAGCGCCACGATCGGCGCGCCGCCATCGCCCGCGACCCTGATATCCAGATCCAGCGGTATCTCGCCCAGAAACGGCACGCCCAGCCTCTCGGCCTCGGCCTTCGCGCCGCCATGGCCGAAGGGGTAATGCATCTTGCCGCAGCCGTCGCAGACGAAGCCCGCCATGTTCTCGACCACGCCCAGGATCGGGCAGTCCATCCGCCGGAACATGTCGATCCCCTTGCGCGCATCGATCAGCGCGATGTCCTGGGGCGTACTGACCACCACGGCACCGGCCACTTGCGTCTTCTGGCACAGCGTCATCTGCACGTCGCCCGTCCCCGGCGGCAGATCGACCAGCAGGACGTCGAGCTTGCCCCATTGCACCTGGGAAAGCATTTGCTGCAGCGCGCCCATCAGCATCGGCCCGCGCCAGACCAGCGCCTCGTCCTCTTCGACCATCAGTCCCAGCGACATCACGGTGACGCCGTGATTTCTGAGCGGCAGGATGATGTTGCCGTCGGGGCTCGATGGCCGGCCCGAGACGCCCAGCATGCGCGGCTGGCTCGGCCCGTAGACATCGGCATCGAGAAGCCCCACCTTCTGCCCGCGCGCCGCAAGCGCCACGGCGAGATTCGCCGCCAGCGTCGATTTGCCGACGCCGCCCTTGCCGCTGGCCACCGCGATCACCCGGTCGACGCCGGGCAGTTTTTCCGGCCCCTGCGCCACCGGAGTCGGCGGCACCTGCGGCGCGGTGCCCTGTGGCTTGAGGTTCGGCACCGGCCCGCGGGAGGGCGCAGCGGCCTGTCCCGCGGCCGCATGCGCCGTCATCACCGCCTTGACCCCGGTCACGCCGTCGAGCGACGCCACCGCGGCCTCGGCCGCCTGGCGCAGGGGCTCCATCGCGCCGCCCCGCGCCGGATCCACCTCCAGCACGAAGGACACGTCGCCGCCGGTCACGGTCACCGCCTTCACCTGGCCCGCGCTGACGATATCGATGCCGCGCGCCGGATCGACGATGCGGCTCAGCGCGGCCTCGACGGCTGCCTTGTCGGCCACCTCAGGCGTCCTGGGTAAAGATCTGGCCGTCGACCTCATGCGTCAGGCCGAGCGGCTCCAGCGTGATGACCGCCTTTGCGGTCAGCGGCCCCTTGGGCAGGGTGCCGTCTGCCTGCGCCTTGCGCACCGCCTTTTCGATTTCCGTCTGCGAGGTGACGCCGACGGTTTTGAGAAATTTCCTGAGCGACATGTTGAAGTTGTTTTCGGACATGGTCTTTTCCTCCCGGTTCGCTGTTTTGACATATGCGCGCCCGTGCGCAAGCCAAGGAGGAAAAATTCTTGTGGTTTTGCCCCGCCCGGCGCGGCTAGCATAACAGGACCATGACCGAAATACGCATCGTTTCCTGCGCCGCCCTGTTCGCCCTGGTCCTGTGTCTTTGCGCGGGCGGCCATCTGTCCGCGCAAGAGCTTCGGCTGGCAGCCCCGGCCGAGATGGCCGACAGCGGGTTCCTGAAACATATTCTGCCCCGCTTCAAACTCAAACACCGCATTACCGTCACGCCCGTCGGGCCGGAGGACACCGCCGATATGGCGCTGATCCCGGGCGGTGCGGACGGTGCGCGGGTCTTCGCGGCCATCGACGGCCCCGAATACCGGCTGGTGCTTCTGGGCGGTGCGGAGACCGCGAAATTCCGCGACTGGCTGCTCAGCGCGCCGGGCAAATCCGCAGTGGAAAGCTTCCCGCGCGGCGGCCCGCCCGCCTATACCGCCGACCTGCCCGAGATCGTGCAGGAGGCCGTTGTGGACCTGACCGGCGATGTGGTGCTGGGGTCGAAACTGGCGCTGCAGCACTGCGGGCGCTGCCATGTGGTCGACAAGCGCAACCGCATGGGCGGCATCGGCTCGACCCCGTCCTTCGGCGCGATGCGCGCCCGGCCGCACTGGGTGGATCTCTTCACCAAATACTGGTCCGAAAATCCGCATCCCAGCTTCACCGAGGTAATCGGCGTGACCGAACCCTTCGGGCCCGGGCACGAAAGCCACGTGGCGCCGGTACAGCTGACGCTGGACGAGATCGACGCCATCGTCGCCTTCGTCGGGACGCTCAAGCCCAAGAATCTCGGCCGTCCCGTGCAGTCGAACTGATCCGCATGTCCCGGCTGCGCCGGGGCCGGTCTCTCCCCGTCCTCGGCTTCGCCTGCGGCGGGGCCCCTTTGGCCAGTGGTTGGTGATCGCCCGGACGGGCGGGCGGTGTGCGTGTTGCCGAGGTTGGATGTGCTGCCGGGAAGACCGGGCAGGGCCCGGTCGATCCCAAGCATTTGCCACCGATTTTTCCTGTAAAGGACACGCCGCGCTTCGCGCGGTGGCCAGAGGCCATCCTTGACGGGAAAAATCAGCGGCGGCGGCTCAATTGGGCTTCTTGCGTTCGTTCAGATAATCCTCGGTGGTGCGCACGCGCGGGCGCTCTCCGGCGAAGAACGGCGAGTTCTGCTGGTGGTACTGCGCGTTCACCCGGCAGCCGTCGCACATCTGGATCAGCTTGGTGTTGTCACTGCCGGTATACATCCAGTGCTTGCCTTCGAGTTTCGCCACGATAGCCTCGATGGTCGATTTCACTCCGAAGGGCTTGCCGCACTCGATGCATTCGAACGGCTCTTCCTCATGCAGCACCCGGTGGCTCAGCGCCTCCGTGCCCAGGTTGAGCTGTGGCGTCAGGGTGATCGCGGTCTCGGGGCAGGCGGTTTCGCAGATACCGCATTGCAGACAGGCAGCCTCCTGAAACCGCAGTTGGGGCTTGTCGGGATTGTCGCCCAGGGCGCCGACCGGGCAGAGCGAGACGCAGGCCAGGCACAGCGTGCAAGCGTCGGTATCGACCGCCACCGCGCCGTAGGGCGCGCCGGGGGGCAGGGGGAGCGTAGGGGCGTCGCCGCCGAGCGCCGAGGCGGCAAGCCGCGTGACCTCGCGCCGTCCGCCCAGCGGCAGGATCGGGTCGGCGACGAGGGCAGGGCGGGCCGGCCCGTAGGCCAGGTCTTCCAGACCGTCGGGATCGGCCGGATCGATCAGCCGCAGCGCGTCGGCGTCGGCCCCGGCGCCTGCAAGGATCGCCCGGGCCAGCGCCAGCTCTCGATCGGGCGCGGTGCGGTCGCTGTGCGGGCCGATCAGCACGCTGACCTCGGCAAACCCGACGCCGACGGCCGCCAGCATCTCGGCATGCCCGACGCCCTCGACGTTCGGGACTTCCACCGGGATCAGGTCGGCGGGCAGCCCGCGCCCGAACCGGGCGGACAGACGGATCATCTCGGCCCCGTGGTCGGCGTCGTGAAACAGCGCCCGCGGCACGCCGCCGCCTGCCGTGCGATAAGCTTGAACAAGGGTCCGCAAGCGATTGAAAAGAAATCCGACATTCGGATCGTCGTAGCTTGCTGCCCCGGATGGGCAGACCGCCGCACAGGCGCCGCAGCCGGCGCAGACCATGGGGTCGATGACCACCGCGTCGCCGTCCGGCAGGATCGCGCCGGTTGGGCAGATGTCGAGGCACCGGGTGCAGCCCGTCTGCGACGCGCGCGCATGGGCGCAGAGGCTTGCCTCGAACCGGATGTAGAGCGGTTTTTCGAACGTGCCCTGCAGATCGGCGGCCGCCGCGGCTGCGCGCTCCACCGCCACCGGGTCGCCCGGATCGGCGCGCAGATAGCCGTCGCGTTTCTCCGGCGCGGGGAACAGCGGCGCCTGCCCGCGCAGGTCCAGGATGATGTCGCAGCCCGATTTCGCCCCGTCGCGGGCGGGGGCGAACCCGGCCGCGCCGCGCCCGCCCGGACGCATCGGCGCATAGCCGTCGACCACCACTTCGAATCCGCCGATCGCGCCCTGCGCCTTGCCCAGCCGCCCCAGTGCTATGTCGAAGCGGTCCGTCGGCGTCAGCTCCTCCGGGGTCTCCGCCAGCAGAACCGTCACCGCCAACCGGTCCGCCAACCGGTCCGCCGCCTGCAGCGCGGCCGCATCCCCCAGCACCAGACAGGTCCCCTCGGATTGCACGTCGCGCACCGGCGTCGCGGGACGTTCCAGCGCCGCTTCGGCCAGCAGCGCGGCCTGCTTGGCCGGCGCCTCGCCATCCGCCGTCCAGCCCGCGCGGTCGCGGATATCCGCAAAGGCCAACTCGCCCGGAGCTTCAACTTCCTCGAACAAGTCCTCGAAAAGGCGCACCATTTGCCCACAGGCAACCAGCGTCGTTCCGTCCTGCGAGAACGCTTTTGCCGCCCGCTCCACCTCGTCCGTGCACAACGCCCGCACCGTCACCACCTCGGCCCCGTCCAGGGCCGCCGCCGCACCGCCGGCGTCGACGGTCATGCTGTCCTCGCAGCTGCACAGCAGCACCCGGTCGATCCTGGCCAAGACGCATCCTCCCCGCATGGTTCGCGCCATATTGGTAAGATCTTTTGACAGGTGCAATCCATTCGACATACCCTGACGGGCGCGAACGGATGACAGGCCCCATGACCGACACCCAAGCGAAGACCGCAACCATGCCGCTGGGCATCGTCCTGGCGCGCCGCCCCGGCGTGACCCGCTGGGCGAAGTATTCCTGGAAAGCGGTGGCCGTGCTGCCCGGCGCGCCGCCCGCGGCCTGGAAGCCGATGCGCGAAGAAGACGGGGCCGAGGAATTCCACGCCGCCACGCTGGATCTGGAACTGCACCGCGCCGAGGTCGAGGCCTACAAGGTCTCGCTTTCCATGACCCCGCCGGCCGTCTTCGTCGTCCTGCGCGCCTCGAATAGCGTCGACGATCCCCACGACATCACCGTCCACGCCGTCACCGCCAGCGCCTACGAGGCGCAGGACTACCTCGACAGCGGCGAAGAGATCGTCGAGGCGGTGCCGATGTCCGAAGGTCTGGTCGCCTGGATCCGCGATTTCTGCGACGTCCATTTCCGCGACGAGCCGTTCATCAAGCGCCGGCGCGACAAGAAGCGCGTCGACCTGACCGAGGACGGCATCGGCGATGCCCGGATCCGCCAGACCGCGGATGTTTACCGCGCGCCCGGAGCCGCCAAGCCCAAGGGCCGGTTGCAGTGAGCCGCGACGACGGTTTTCTCGATCGCTGGTCGCGGCGCAAACGTGCGGTCACCTTGGAAGAGGATGCGCCTGCCTCGCCGGCGGCCGATCCGGCGCCGCCGCAGGTCGACGAAACGCTTTCGGAGGCGGAGCTTCTGGCCGAGCTTGGCCTGCCCGATCCCGATACGCTGCAGGAGGGCGACGATTTCACGGTTTTCCTGAAGGAGGGCGTGCCCGAGTTTCTAAAGAAACGCGCCCTGCGCAAACTGTGGCTGACGAACCCTGCGCTGGCCAATCTCGACGGGCTCTTGGACTATGGCGAGGACTTCACCGACGCCGCCATGGTGCCCGAGGTGCTGGCCACCGCCTACAAGGTCGGCAAGGGGCTGTTGAAGGATGTCATCGACGAACCCGAAGCGCTGCACGAAAAGACCCACGGAATCAATCAGGATTCCGAGCCCTTGGCCCAGACCGAACCCGCGCCGGCCGGTCCGCCGCCGCCGGAACCGCACGAAGACGTGAATGACGCCGAAGAACCCGTTGAAACTGAAGAGGAAACCCTTCTCCGGCCAAGGCGTATGGCGTTTCGCTACGACTAAGGTCGTACATGCCTTTCCCCGAGATAGTTTGCGCCGTGAAAATCTGCGCCATAGGCTGAGGTCAACGATAACGGAGCCAGCAGTGAGCCAAGAGGCGCACGCCAGCGAAATGACAGGGAGCCTGCCGGAGGAGGAACGCCTCCGCGCGGATCTTTATTCGTTGCTGGCCAGGTTGCTGTCCGGTCCGCCAGAACAATCCGACCTCGATGCGCTGGCCGGGCTCAGAGGCGATGACGGCGATCTGGGGCGTGGTATCACAGCGCTGGCCAAGGTGGCCCGGATCACCACGCCAGAGGCCGCGGCACGCGAATACAACGCGCTTTTCATCGGCCTCGGCCGCGGCGAGCTTTTGCCCTACGGCAGCTACTACCTCACGGGCTTTCTCAACGAAAAGCCGCTGGCGCGGCTGCGCGCGCACATGGCCAAGCTCGGCCTCGCCCGCGACCCGGACGTCACCGAGCCCGAGGATCACATCGCCTCGCTGTGCGAAATGATGGCGGGCCTGATCACCGGCGCCTTTGGCGTTCAGCTTCGGCTGGCCGATCAGGAAGCGTTTTTCAACTCCCATATCGCGCAATGGGCCGGACATTTTTTCACCGATCTCGAAGGGGCCGAAGGTTCGCTCCTCTACGCTCCCGTAGGCAAGATCGGCCGCGCCTTCATGGAGATCGAAATCGAAGCCTTCCGGATGGAGGGCGGATAGCCGTTTCACCTAAAACCGACAGAGACAGCGAAAAGAAGGAGGAGACCTTGGACAAGAAAGAAGCCGGCCAGAGCCGGCGCGATTTCCTGAAACTGGCCGGCACCGCAGCCCCTGCTGCCGTGGCCGCCGCCGCGCTTGCGCCGGACAGCGCCGAGGCCGCCGAGGCGACCGGCGAGGGCATGCGCAAGACCGAGCACGTGAAGAAATACCTCGAAAGCGCTCGTTTCTAAGAACAAATGCCCGTCGCGGGGCAAAACGGGTGACGGTTGCGTGAGGCCCTGATCCTGTCCGCGAAAGGCAAAGCCACAGCCAACTAGGGTCAATTCTGGCCCGAACGGGAGAGAGAATAATGCTTAGGAAAAAGTCAAACAGGACCAGACGCAGACCTTCCGGCATCCTGCGCCAGGCTGCCCAGACCCATGTCGACCGCCGCAGCTTCCTGCGCGGGTCCGGTCTGGCCATCGGCGGGCTCGCCGCGCTGGCGGCCACCACCGGGCGCGTGGGCCGCGCCGAGGCGCAGGTCGCCCCCCGCAACATCGAGATCAGGAAATCCGTCTGCACCCATTGCTCGGTCGGCTGCACCGTCTTGGCAGAGGTCGAAAACGGCGTCTGGGTCGGGCAGGAACCCGGCTGGGACAGCCCGTTCAACCTCGGCGCCCATTGCGCCAAGGGCTCGGCGGTGCGTGAACACGCCCATGGCGAGCGGCGGCTGAAATACCCGATGAAGATGGAAGGCGGCGAGTGGAAGCGCGTCAGCTGGGACGAGGCGATCAACGAGATCGGCGACAAGATGATGGAAATCCGCGACAGCGCGGGTCCGGATTCGGTCTATTGGCTCGGCTCGGCCAAGCATTCCAACGAGCAGGCCTATCTGTTCCGCAAGTTCTACGCGTTCTGGGGGAGCAACAACGGCGACCACCAGG